>ENA-UOUE01000168-UOUE01000168.1-compost-metagenome-genome-assembly--contig:-NODE-168-length-53391-cov-10.073358_pt1 | contig 53391 bp, 39 predicted proteins | sample MGYA00238146_ERZ747223 | MGnify/ENA primary metagenome ERZ747223 (study PRJEB28781, sample SAMN06268865) | compost metagenome | isolation source: single cell | place: USA: California, Emeryville, Joint... | reverse complement strand
CCTTTTTTCGTGAGTAGGCGACTTGGCTTTATTGCAAGGAAGGAAAGACCTTGGTATTATTAGAGTCCGAAAATATTCCATTTAGCATTATTTTTTACTGTACATTTCTTTTTTGTCTAAAGAACACAGCACTTTAACACTTTAAATTCGAAAAAGAGCACATTGAAACTGATAAGCGTGGGATTTAAGAATTTCAATCTGCTGAACTGCTGGAGTATGATTTCTTCTCTTAAGAGTAAGGAAAATATTTCTGCAATCTGATTTGATGATAGTCAATCTTTCAAATTACTGCAACAAGTCTAATTTATTGCTGAGATTCGCACTAATCGTCTGTTTTTCGGAAAATTACCATCAAGCTTTGCTATTTACAACGAAAACCATTAGACATTCATAAGACTCATTTTTTGACTCATTTCATCGAGCTCAAACACATCACATAAAATATTTTCAGCTTCTAATATTTTACGCTTTTTGTTCCCAAAGATTCATTGCCTTTTATTGCATCTTTAATTCTGAGACCTGAATTTCGAAATGATATTCTGATAATCTCAGATGGATTTTAATCGCTCAAGAGTGAGTTAAATAACCTCAAAATACAAAAAAACACCACCTCAACCTCACAGTCTATGTCCAAAGATGATCACTTCAACTCCATTGTGAGAATGATAAACATCGGCTGCTCCATTCTTTCCATCATTGGTTCCATGTTTATTATCCTAAGTTTCATTTTCATTCGAAAAATCAGAGAAATCTACCACATTCGGATCGTGCTCAGCATCGGAGGCGCTAATTTAATATTCACACTCGCTGGCCTTGGCTCTATCATCCCAGATATACTCAAAAATGATGGTCAAAACCCGATCTGCAAAGCCTTCGGCTTCGCCAGACAGCTCGGATCAGTCTCTTCGCTGTTTCTTACTGCTGTTTTCGCTGTCATGGTCCTTTTATGTGCGACTTCAAAGCTTCCAGACATCCGTAGATACGAAAAGCTCACCATAATACCTGTAGTGCTGGTTTCCTAGTTATGGCTCTTTACTTACTCCTCGCGGATAAACTTGGATATTCTTATCTTGTCTGCTGGATCCGTAACGATTTATCTCGCTTAGAGACATTGATCCTGGTATTTGCAGAGTTCTATGGGATATTACCTCTAGTGCTTCTTGTGAACTTATACTGCTTTATTAAAACGATAAATCACACGCGTGGAAGTATGTCAAAAAGGCAAGCGTATCAGTTACTTTTCTTTCCATTGGTGCTGTTGGTTTGCTTCCTGGGAGCGTTGGTTGACCGAATAGTAATGAGCAAAGACACCGACAGTGGCCCGGTGTGGCTACGAATCTGGAATATTTCGGGCGCACAGTTTTTTGGGTTTTTGAATGCGTTGATTTATGGCTATAATAAAAATATCAGGAATATTGTCTGGCAAAGTGCTAAATGCGGCTGTCGATGCAGGAAAGAAAGAACAATTAACCCAAGTCATAATTCAATAATGGCCTCAAGGCCGTTTCTTACGAATAATTCGGAGTCAAATGATAGCTCTGAGCAAATGCCAGTAACAATTTCCACTCGTCGTTAATCATGGAATTATTAATTTAAGATATAAACACAAAACATCGATTGGTTAAGTTTATACTAATTTTTTTTTTCTCTTTTTTTTTTTGATATGTGCTTTGATCCTTCTTCTTATTTAAAACGAATGGATCGCATATTATCTTGATATTACGCTAAATTCAATAAAGACTTCGTCGTTTAATATGTTATAATCCTAAATTTAGCATAGTCAAGAATGTATTTTATCATGAATATGCAGGATTTCTCTCCTGTAAACATTTGCAGATCTAAAATATCTTTCTTTAATAATTAAATTTTCCTTTCTAAAACAGGATGGGAACAATGGAATAGGGGTGGGAGCGATGATAGCATAAAATCAAAAAGAAAGATACACATAGTTTCATGCGTACAGACCTCAATGTCCACGATGTATACAAACTTGTCAAAACTGAATTAAAAATTAAAAATACAAGGAAAATTTAAAATAACAGCTTAGCCGGTTGAACACCTAATGACCCGATTCGATCTATCGATTTTACCGGAAATAACGATCAATCTAGCTTCTTGCTGAGCGCTCCTCCAGCGTCCCTTGTCGCAGGGTTTGCTTGGTCATAATCCTAGTCAGTATCCTTAAGCCAAAGCCATGCCAACAATATCATACCAAATCAAAATTTTCCCTCGCCTCATCATACGTCACTTCAGAGAACTTACGCTTTATGCGGCCAAATAAATATTCATTGATATAAGCTGTCGGTAAATAGACATTGGCCAAAGCTAGAACGCAACAAGCGATTGCTGGAGTTGAGACCTCCCCGAATAATATATAATCAAAAACCAGATTAGAAATCTATATTGATTAGTTATGGGAAAATGGAAAAACCTTTATGATTTACCCCATAAATGAAAATAGCGTATTCCATTTGATTCATCATTTCAACTGCTAGAGCAGACCCATACGCTCTTCTCCCCATCGAGCTTCTCGAGGTAAGTACATACTTTACACTAAATTAGCACAGATCATCTCATATTTCTTTACCCTATCTGCCAACATATCGAAAAAGCATCCAACGAGCGTCCAGAAAACTCCTAAAGGGAAAAGGGGAGCATAAAACGCGGCTGTGTAGATATTCTTCAGCATGCCACCGTATCGAAAGGCGAAATCGAACGGATAGTCTTCAAATAACCTATTAATTGGTGTATTAGTTGAATCGGGAGTGAGATGAATTACAAATTTGCTTGTTTCTGCGTTTTAAGAGACGACATGCCTCTGCTCAATGCCCAGTATCGTCGATATCTTAGTCTGAAATAAGCGAGGTCGCAGATTTGAGTTATAGGTGAAAGAACCGCATTCGCGAAAAACAGCTGGTGAATTGAGGTGATGAGTCCTCCCTGTCCCCAGTAATTATCGAAAACGACAGCGATTGAGAAATTTGTAAGCGCAGTATTAAAAAATTGCACCTTTTTTATTGTTTTCGTTAGAAATTAACAAAACACTGTATTTAATACCCAACAAATTTTCGTCGAGAGGCTGATGTCGTATTTTGTCCAAGATGTGTACTTTTGAAAGCTAAGATTGAGCTCATTAGGGCAAATAGCACAAGAAAGTCACCTTGTAAATAAGATCATGATCTGCCTCAAGATATAGTTGAGCACCAAGACCAGCACAGACGCAAACGCCGAGATTGCTATGACTTTGAGCCAATTTTTCGTGTTGAATGCCTCAACAAACGCTTTTCTCTAAGTTCGGAAGAAATTGAACAAATGCTAATCTATTCAGTTACTCTCTCCAGGTGAACGACCAGGATTATCCAGAAAAAGATCAGCAGCACGCACACCGTCCCAAGGAAAACCACTGACCTTCGCAAATACATGCTTATCAACCGAGTTCCTTGGTTTTCCCAAAACACATCATTAGGCTCAGGAGCTTGTTCTACGAATAGCAGAGTTCCCTTGAATTTCCACCTTGAAATTTTCTCGAAAAACTCGCTTATTTTCCTCCATCGCGGAAGGTGCCAATGCCAATGCTCTAGCACTTCATCTAGCTCTAACCCCAATTAGTTAGTTTTTCCTACGAGAGCCATTTCAAATTACCTTTTTGAGTATTTACGGTGATAAACGCGGTCCCAGTAAAAGACTCCGATGCTCCTGTTGCGAAAGTTTGACTTATAAGCCTCATTTTGCGCTCGTATTCCCTAATATGTTCATCTATATGGTCCGGATTCAGCAGAGGAGTCTGTCCGTTCTGTCTCCGCTTCTCATCCTGGATTTTCTTACGAGCAAGCTTGTCGATTTTGCGCTCAATTTTTATCTTTTCCCTGACATTATAAGTCAAAACTATCCTTCTGATACCTAAAGGGCGATGATCCGGCAGCCCATTCACCGTAAAAAAATCTTTAAGCTCTTGAAGGATCTCTCTCCCATGTCCCTTGGGTAGATTAGTCACCATGAACGTGTAATCGCCGGGAGTTATCCTTTGTTCGCTGAGTTTGACAGCTAATTTTCTTTGCGCATAGCGGAATTTTTGATAGTAAAGCATTAGGATGACTACTGTAAGCAGATTAAGCAGCTGCTGTGTGTATATCGCCGTTGCATTGGACATCTTATTCTGCAGAGAAAGCGAGTTGGAAAAGTTTTTCAAGCAAATCTCGGAGTCTATGTATCCGGCGTCGACTACGATTTTATTCCGCATTTCGATACAAAAATCGCCGTAATAGTTCGTGTAGAGGTTATATAATCCACCCACGCAGAAGATCAAAAGCAAGACGTTCAATGTAAAGTTCCGAAACTGAAAGTACATCGCGTAGCCAGGAGGAAGATAGCTCAATTGCTGGAAATCGGTCATAAGATGTAGCTGCTCGTTGAGCTAAGAAGGGACATTTACGAAAATTACGCAAAAATTGTTACGATAGGAAGTCCAGACATGTCATCGATCTCTATAAAGGAGAATCGGTTGGGATCAATGGGCTTTGAGAACCGAGTTGCGAGCTATTGCGTTCAATTTTACATTAGAGTTGATGGAAACAGAGGTATTACGCCGTGGTTGACGGCCATATCCCAGTCAGGTGGAATCTGATTTGGATCATAACGTTCTGCGAGGAAAATAAAAGGAGGTGACAAACGATGGGCAGAGGAAGGAGGTTGTTACTGCGGTTGATACTTGACTCACGAGAAAATTGCAGCCTCGGGCCGAACTTGCGAGCCATTTCCTCAGGAGGGGTTGAATTTGTGACCATCATTAAAACTTGGATTATAAAGATTCGCTGATTAACATAAAGAGAAATTATTCTATAGCTCTAATTAGATATAGTTAGCGTTTCACTCGAAAACAGCTGAATTTTCCAGAAATCTAATATTGCCGAAAAGAAAAAGAAATAAATCGCATCAGTAGAAACAGCTCTTCGGCATCAATACGAGATTAGTGAGCAGCTCGAATTTCATTTATCGATAGAACGCTTGGCGTTTTGAAAATTTCACACGTGTTGAAGTGAACAGAACTTCGTCAGAAAAGTTGAAAAATTTGTTGAAAGATATTTTCGTTAGTTAATATTTTCAGATAAGATTGTCGGGTAGTTATTGCGAACTTAACTCAGTCATATTTAAATTTATACCAAAAACCAAGAGCTTAATTCGTGTATGTCCACTCTTACTCGCATAATTTGATGAGATTATTAATACTCTTCATAAAATTATTTTGGATATAAGCCTGCGAATACACATTTCGCTTCTCTTCTTTCATCTGTTCAGCGCGCACTTTCGCAGTATCAATTACTTCTGTCGGTACCCCAGCCAATTTCGCTGCATTGATTCCGAAGCTCGGAGAGCTGCCTTTAACAAATTTATACAAGAATTTCAGTTCCTCTTTCGCCGAGTCATACTCATAATCCATATAGAAGTTCTGGATACTCTTTTCCTCAGAGAATTCGTCAACGATTAGATGATAATGCGTTGTAAACATCGTCAAGCAGCGTGTCGACTCCACCAAATATTTCAACACAGAATACGCTATCGCGATACCATCATATGTGGACGTCCCTCTGCCCAGCTCATCGATGATAACAAACGATTTTCGAGTGGCCTCTCTCACGATCTGCAGCGTTTCTTCCAGCTCCACGAAAAACGTGCTTTTCTTCTCCATCAGCCGATCAGTCGCTCCGATCCTCGTGAAAACACGGTCAAATGGAGACAACTCAAACTCTTTCGCTGGCACAAAGCTCCCTACCTGCGCCATGATGATCGCGATACACGCTTGACGAAGTATCGTTGACTTTCCTCCCATATTTGGTCCTGTGATGAGCATTATCTCCTTCTTTTCGTCAAATATCACGTCGTTTCTTACAAAATCTGGTTTTTTGTCAGATATACAAGGATGAGTCATCTGCTTCAGCCGGAAAATAGGCTCATCTGAAGCGATAAGTTTCGGACGACAACACACGGGCATTTTCTTCGCAAGAATAGCTAATGAGCATAAGCAATCTAGTTCTGACAGACAGTGGATCACTTGGTTCCAGACATCGTGGTACTCATAAAATTTCTTCACGTAGTCGAATATAAAAGGGATAAGGCTCCTTCTAAACGCTTTCTCAAGCATCGCGAATTTCGCAAGCGACTCTTCGATGAAATCAGTGTGGAAGCGATGGTAGCCTTCTCTTTTCGAAGTGACTGTATAATCTTTAGGTTTTTTCGTGCCGGAGACTAGGTGCTCAGGGATCTCAATCTGATACTTCAGCTTTCCAGTGTGATGGTACTTGATCTTATCGCAATCGAATTTTTTGCGGATGTCCTGCAGATGCGTCTCGAGATCCTTCTTGATTTTCTTAAATGAATCGATGATATCATCGCACTCTTTATTGAGCCCTCTAGTGGGCGTCGGGAAATTCTCTTCGGTTGTCATCATGTCCTGGAGATCCTGCACAATTTTCGCTATCTTCGGGAATAACCCTTCCTCTTCCTCCTCCTCAACCATAGTCTCTTTGGAGTCCTTTTTCTTACTTTTCTTTGGTTTTTGCTGTTCGACGTTTCGCTTAGTCACGAGTCGCTTTAAGCGACTCGATTTAAATTTCCCAATATGTTTGCCAAAGAGATCAATAATGTCTTCTACGTTCTTCAACTGCTTCAGAAAATCAACAAACGCGTTCAGTTGCTCCAGGGCGGCTTCGTCGTGGTGATGCGCAGCGTATTTCTTCTTGTTTCTGAGGTTATAAATCGCGCTGATTTTCCTCTCGACGTCGGGTAGCTTTGCGATCTCTTTCTGGAACTGAGTGACGAGATCCATATTTTTCGAAAGGTCCTCGACCGCATCGAGTCTCTCTGAGAGCTGCTCAACATCCTTCGAGGGGTTAGCGAGCCATTTCTTTAACATGCGTTTCCCGAAATGAGAAACAGTGTGGTCCATGTAGGAGAAAAGGGTGTTTTCTTCAGTGTAGCTATTCATATAGCTGATCTCAAAGATCTCAAGCGTGTCAAGAGCCTGACTGTCAATATAGAGGTTATTGAACCTTTCTTTCTGAATCTCAATTTCCATATAATTGGAAGTTGGAATGATCAAATCGGCGATCAGCACAGTCTCTAAATACTCAATCGCAAGCAGTAACGCCTGGAAACTCCAAAAGCAGTCCCTTCCTGCACAAGCTTGGAGATTGAAATCCTCAATGACTTTGAGGCCTCGACCAGACTTGCGGTTGTATGACCTAATCATATTTTGGATAAGCGCCGGAAACCCGATATCTCCGCCTTTTGACTTGCTATCCTCTAGTTCCTCAAAATATTTCCTTAGTTTTTCAACAATTACATGGGGAAGCTCTAGACCCTTTCGTTTGCTTCGAATCATCGTGGGTTTCACAGACAGGTTTTTGAGGATTTCCATCGCTTCGTTACTGAGCGAATTTTTGAAATAAACGATCTCGAAAGGCTTCGCTCGCGTTGCGAGAGTCCTCATGTTGATCTTGCTGTCATCGTCTTCGATCTCGCCGAGGAAAATCTCATGCGTCGTCGTATCTACAAGAGCGACTCCAAAATGATTCGCTTCGGGTTTTTCTACAATTGTCATGATATATTGCGAGTGATAAGTATGCGACCTCTTCTCTGTATAGGTTCCTCGAGTGATCACTTGAGTTACCTCACGTTTCATGATATGCTGGTCCTCGGCTTTGTCCTTAAACTGCTCCATTTGGTCAAGCAACATGAAGATATACCCAGCCTCCCAGACCTTATCGCAGTATTTATAAAACGTAGAATCGCCAATGTAAAATGTGGTGGAGTCTTCGCTGACGTGGATTCTGAAGTCAAGGACTTTATGTAGAATGATTGCGTCTTGGTAGTAGAACACGTACCAGCGGCCGAAGCGAATCCCGACTAGTTTATCCATGTTTTCCGCCTTGGCGTGCCAGTACTGTTTCATAAAAGGCGTCAGCTTTTTGTACTCTTCATCAGGGATATGAATCGTCGTAGGGTCGTAATCAAGGTCTTCTGGTCTCCGCAGTTCCTTGTCACGGATAAATTCTTCCTTGGTCCACCACGGAACAAACGCTTTGGAGATATCAAACGTCTGTTCGCCTTCAGGAATGAATAATTCGTCATTATTAGCTTCAGGTTCGGCTTCGGCGTCCTTTTTGCCTTTTTTCTTTTTAGCCTTCGCGTTTTTTTGGTCGTCGAAGTATTTCGGGTAAGCGTCCTTCTTCTGAACGATTTTCTGGGTGAAGAAGTTGCTGGTGTCTTTTGCCCCAGCTTTTCGAGCGCGTTTCGGAGCCTCCTCACCATCAGAGTCGGCTTTAGTCTTTCGTTTTTTGGTATTTCGTTGTTTTTTCTTAGGACGATCGTCTTCTTCATCACGCATGTTCTCGCCAGTCGACCTCTCTGAAGCTAGACTGACTGCATAGCTTGACTCATCAGACTCTTCGTCGATTCTGTAATCATCATCATCGCTGCCACTTTTTTTGGATTTCTTCGCTTTCTTAGTCTTTTTATTGGCGGCAGTCTGACCCTTCTTTGGCTGGACTTTAGCTTTTCTGGTGACTTTCTTCGCGTTACTTTTCTTAGATTTGCCTTCATCTTCAGAAGGATCAGAGGAACTGGCCGCATCTGATTCTTCTGAGAGATCTTGCTTCTTATTGCGGCTTGTGCTTCTGTCCGCAAGAGGTTTTTTCTGTTTTGAGTCTTTGGTGCTGTCTGCGACGCTGGCTTTTTTCTCAGGTTTCTTTGATTCTTTTTTCGTAGGCTTTTTTATATTGTTATTTTCCATTTCCTTTTTAATAGCGCTTCGGGTCCTTGGTCTGGTTTCTTCCTCGCTTTCTTCATCGATGATCTTGGCGGCGACCATATTCGCTGACTTTTCTTTGGTGTCTTTCGTCTTGCGAGGAGGTTCGCTCATTGCTTTTGAAATCGGCTTCGCTGGAGTACTTGTCGAAGAGAATTCGCTAACGTCTTCTGTACTTATATGGATCTTGACATAGGTACGCGAATCCTCGTCTTCTAAGAGGGGATTCATTTCTTTGGAAGCTCTTTTCTTCTTGCTTCCAGTGCGGATTCTCTCTATCATTTAGGCGGGTGATTTTTTATATATTTTCTAACAGGCCAATGAATTTTACTCTGGCAGGGTGTTAATTAAATATTTACTAAATGAACTAAAGAAAATCTGTTTTAAGTAATTAATTATTCAAGGTTGCTGGGGTAGATGATACGTGTGGACCTTTTTCGTAACAATGACGCTTTCCAATACAATAATAATCACCTCATCACAAGCTAGTCCTTCAGCAAAAGTGAAATATATAATTAGAATGAAATGCTAGCTGCATAATCAAGTTGATTATCAACAAGATGTTGTGTTGATGTGAGCTTTTTCGAATTGTACAAGTGATTAGCAGCAAAGCATAGGCAATAGGAACTAGTTTAGGATATGGATGAGGAACGAATTATACATTAAGACACATGGATTTTCTCGAATGAGGATGCTAACTGACCTCTCGAGGATAATATCAAGCCTTACGCTCTTAATTTATGAAAAGAAGAAATTGATAAATAGAACTCAAGATTAGCAATTCATATCTCGCTCTAGACCAATTGGCTAGCTCGCGCTAGTGTCTTAAATAACTTTTGGTGTCTTTTGATAGTCTTTTGAACTTAATCAAGTAGAAAGTCTGAATATGGCTCTGGAAGTGCTTTTAGTTGCAAATAATAGATGAGAAGCTTTTGGTAGGCTAAATTTTTCATAGTTCATATTTCTGGAAGTCTTTTATACTTATGAGATCCTCTTTCTCTTGAGAATTAAAATTTTCTATGATAATTCTATGAGAATTGATCAGAATCAATCGAGATGAATATGAATTGCAAAGCAGATCTTATAACAAGAGGATTTCTCTGCATTGGAGGGAAAAAGATATAAGTTTTATCTTGCTTTAAAAGATCAATTTCGGAACTTTAATTAAATCTTGTAGCTATTTAATCAAGATTCATTTTTATCATCAACTAACAATTCCCCTCATTTCCAAAGTTAACAAAGACCATGCTTCAACTAAACGAGTCAAACTCAGACAAAAAATTTTGCTATTCCTCCCAGGATCAAAAACAGCTATGAAAACTTTGAGATTGTAGGCAAACGTCTTATTATAAGGTATTAAAGGCGGAATCGCGCTATGCGCATGAAAAGCACACACTGGCCCGACTATTCAAAATCTTTTGTGAAAGCAGAATTTAACCTGGCCTCGACACCTTCTTCCAAGAGCTGCTTCACCTCCAACAGAGATACCCTGGCTCCATTTTCACTAACACCTTCAAAATTAGCAATGATGGCCGGCAGATGGCTTGCGCGATCCTCTCATCTCCCATTGAGCGAGATTTGAAAATTAAAAAAATTGCTTGAAAACACCATACTGCTTGGCTTCTAACAAGAACCTTGTTCGAAGTTACTCTCAGCTCAAACGATGAGATCATTCTGTGATTTCTCCGAGGCATCGATGTACACAGTTATTAAGAAGAGCGCGAGCTCTGTTTGAAAAAAAAATAAAAATAGATAAATACACCTTTGGTGCGCTTTTTGGACCATATTATTGCTATCATAATGAAAAAACAAAAATACAAACAAAAAATAATTCACAGGTCTTTCTGAATATCCAAAGTTATCAGCTTCTGTGAATCGTTGTTTCTCTGTTTTTCTAATGAAACGGCATCTAAATCGTCCGTCTTCCTTTTCACTCGTGAACTGAAAGAGTCCCACCACTCTCTCAGCTCCTCATACAATTGATTTCCTTGAGGAATTTTCTCAAAAACGTCAGGTGAAAGATTCCCTATCGATTCAAATATTTTACGATCCATGGCTATCCTCTCACCACTAACAATTCCTCTTGTGTTAAATGGGCTACTCTGAAGTGATTCCACATTCAATTCCATGAAATCTCTATTTACAGTCTCAGGTATTATATTATTCGCAGTTTCAGGTATCATATCACTCTTTTCCTGCTTTTCTAGTCTCGCGATGGGGTAAATCTTTTGCTTTTTTCTAAGCAGCTCTCTCAAATACATGAATATCGATTTTACAAGTGGCACAATTTGAATTAGACTCAGGATCACACCGCCGAGAGTTGATCCGAGGCTCAAGCAGATAAAAATAAATCCAATTTCCTCCGATGTTGATGCATCAATAGCATCAAATTCGCCAAGAATTCCAACAATAAGCCCAATTGTGACGCATCCATGCACTAAGATTTCAATAGCCAGCGTGATGATCCTCACCCACTTTTCTTTGAGAGGTTTATATTTGATATAATAGATGATAAATGCTGTATTTGCGCTCCAAAACAATACAATCTGAGCAATAGGTGAGACCCCCAACGAAGCAATGACTGAAGAAAAGATGAAGCTTCTCAGCAAGGACAAAGGGACAAACAGCAGCTGCAAGGCTTTTTGATTGTTGAAATCGAAGAACAAGCTTTCATACTTTTTCAAATGCTTTGGGAAAAGACTTTCTTCGGTTCTCAAGACAGATTTAAGATTTCTTGAGACTACCTTATAAATTGAGATCGTGAGTAGTATGTAGAATCCCAAAAAGATCGATCCAACAGCTAATGAAGCCCTTGTGGATGGCGTTGAAGGTTCGAGCAAAGCCGAAGAGAACCGTATATTGAGAAAAGCCCATTGGACTCCGGCCTGGTAGATTGAAAGAGTAAATATCAGCAAGAAGTTCCAGAGGACGGAATCGTCGATACGATTGGCCAATCTGCTTAGTTTTTGCATTGCAATGATGCAATACTTTCGGACAAGATCACGAAATTTATTCTTCTTCTTGGCGTGTGGCTTCGGAAAGCTAGTTTCTTGTCCGAGTTTATTCAGGTGTTTTGTGAGGAAATTGAGCAATAAAGATCCAATTACCACACTTGGCCCCCATATTAATAAATTGGACATTTCAGTATTATAGTTTTTGCTAAAAAACGGCGAGACTTCGTACTCATCAAAAATTCGGGAAATTGAGTAGTTACTGTCTTCTAATTGATCATTCCAGGGCTTTATGAAATCGACAGGTATGAGGATCGAAGAAGAGTCAATATTGGAAGTTGCATAAAACTGTGCGATGCTCGGAGGCCATCGAATATCAATAAATCTCATCATTTGGACTAATTCGCCGACTAGTTTGAGTCGCAAAATACTCAAAGAAAGTGCTCCTTGTGCCACTGAGCTCACAGTTTGTACTGCTGCCACAGCGCTTCCGCTCGCCTCAGTCGCAGCTGATGAACTGGAAATGACTTGGGTTTCAACCTTTGTAAATGGATAGATTTCTTTGAGTTGAATTGTACCCGACTTGTTAAGTATTGTAAACTGCTCGTATAGGTCATTATTATAATCTGAATCGATATCGATGGTGATATTTAGAAGTGAAAGAGGTGGGTAGTGCTGATCCCCGAGATATTGAAACTTAACTCTTGACTCTGTGACAGGAGAGAGGGCATAGAGAACATTATCAATGACAGTGTTTGCAATTTGGACTTGCAGTCTTTGGGAAATAGCCAGAATCATGTGAACAATGCCATAGTTAAAATTGATATTGATGACCCGTGCCTCACTGGTCAAGCTAAGATTAAACGAAAGCGTCAACTTCGGTAGACAGGTCGGGACTTGATAAACTCCGGTTTGTCCTAAGAAGCTCTGATAGTAATTATCAGGACAGCTATTGACACAAGTTCCATTCAATAGAAAATCTGCTGCAGGACAGCTGGTGCAGCTCCAGCTATTCGGTTGACTGCAGGTAACACAAGGTGGCTGGCATTGCTCACATCTTCGCGTTGTTGGATTAGCGTACATGTCGGAAGGACATCCACGTCCACAAGCATTATCGTAGTAGAAATATCCAGCTGAGCAGCTTAAGCATCCTGATAGAGTGTTGTTGACACAGCTATCGCATCCCAAATAGCATGGCTGGCATTCGTATGAATTATGGGCATCATCGAATGCCTTGAAAGTAGATAATGGACAGCTGCTAACACAGCTATGGTTGTAGTAAAGAAGATTTGAGTCACTGCACTTAGCACACCAGCCGCCGCTCGATTTTACGTACCCATTAGGACATTCGTCCATACAAAACCCTGCTGGGTTCTAACATTGAAGAAGGGTTAGAGCATAAAGGAGAAACAAGAGGATTCTTACGTATTGGTTCCCATATTGACATTCTAAATTTTTACAAGAGTATTAAATCAAAGAATACGAGCTTTGAGAATTACTTTGACAAGAGCTCGTTCCTGAATGCAGAAACGTGCCAGTTGGACAGCTTGAATAGCATACAGTATCATAAAGGTAATATCCAGACGCACATTGAAGGCAGGCAGTCTGACTGGGATAAAGAAAGACTGTTCTCAGACATGTTGGATCCGCTATATATTAAAAGATTCAGTATCCGATTGCGAATGACAAGTTATCTTACAGGCTGTGTTTTGATAGACTCTGCGAGGCCCGGAAAGCCATAAAAAGTTCAATATATCAAAATTTCCATCCTTCGTGGTCTGCCGGATCGTAGGTGTCGTACCACTAACCACTTGACTGCAAAAATCGAGGACCTTACTACTCACACCAAAGAATAGTGCTGGAGTCGAGGATGTGCCTGAGGAATCTGCGAAATAGAGTTGGCTTGAACTGCTCGACCCCAGCACAACCCTCAGGAAATAGTATGAACCAATTAAGCTGAGAGGTTGAGCTTGTGTATATTCAATGATCAATCGGTTCCAAGTGTCTTTTTCATGAAAATGAAGAGTATTAGCTTGATATAAGGAGGATAACAGAATACTTTTTATCAGACTAAGAGAAGGTGTCGCAACTGCGGTCAGTACCCCGCTGGAATCTTTTCTGAAGAAGGTGATTTTACCAGTTGAGTCGGAGAGCTCTGCTACGAAAGAAACTGCGTTTGTGGAGCTATCTCTTATGGAAAAAAGAGTTTGAGTCGATGGCCCACCGGAATACGGCTGGATATCCATGGCGATTACCATGCCGTTCGGAGCAGCCCCTCCAACATTAAAACTGAGAATAGTGTTCGCCCGACAATTTAGTATATTAGGAGTGCCAAGAATAGGGTCGTTGGCGTTATCAAATGCAGAGAGACCTTACAAGTTTGATTAAATGAGATGTTAGCCTTGAAGATCAGCATGTACCTTTATACGCTGTTAAAGTCCCTTGTGATGATTCTTGAAAATAATTAACGATGACTGTCTGATTATTGTTCACTTGAGTCGCTGAGCTAAAATGCATGATGTACAATGTCCCTTGATGATGATGAAATTAAGATGATCGCATTCTCACATTAAGTAGGTTGTTGTTACCACTGTCCATAAGCGCAAGGCTAGTAATCTCATCAGGTGTCGTTGAAACATAATCGATGTATAATCTGACATATTGTAGCCAACAGTTGCCTGGAGGAATCCAAGGGTCTCCACCAAGGTAGTACGTACCATTAATAGTCAAATCATAAAACAATCCCTTTGGCGATCTACTTCCAAAGCGAACGATTTGAGATGAAGTAGATTCCAAAGTATATCTAAATCCATATTGCATTTGGGCTACTGTATCTGTGCCGAGGTATAGAAAGACCCATTGACTCGATGGAAGTAGAGAGAGACCGGTAGCTCCCTAGTTAACTCTCCTTAGCAAAGAATTTACAATAATTTTACGTTTTCCCATGTTTCCCATTGCCCGTTCGAATCTTGAGTCATACCAGCGTGAATACAACTTATTGCTGACGGTCTTGCAGAAAAAAAGAGTACTCTCCCATTGTAGCCATTTGCTCTAAGATATCGTTATATGGTGTTTTGTTGAAGTAGCATACGAATGATCGTTAGAAAACCTCACATAAGTCTCCCAGTCGCCTGACCAACTGATTTTCTGAATCCAAATGCTAGCACCATATCGCTTGGAAGCAGTCCAACCACTTGTTTTGGTGCTTAACACGACAGTATCGATTTGCCCTGTATATTGAGTTTGAGTTTCCTGCAAATTGAGTATTTGAGTTCCTGAGGCTAATAGAAATCAAAAATTAGTCTGAAGCTACAAGAGAGTTGGACTTACTACAGACTTTATTCAGAAGGTGAGTGAGGATAACAAGCATGACGGCATTATGGACGTGAAAAACGCTTGATTTTGATTTTAGAAGAGCCATTATCCTTGAAATCTAACACAAAAGTTTATTTTATTCTCACACGATCCTAACTCCAGAATATCACTGTGTTTAAATACGTTAATTAAGATCTGGAAATTTTGATGTCAAACAGCGAATTTTATTTTGTATTCTTTCAAAGGAGAACCTGGCTGAGAGATAATTGACAGTTGAATCAAAGCCAAATCAAAAATTTCGAAATTCTTAATACTCCAAGCTATACTTGAAACCGTCTCCTTCGTTTTTCTCACTTGGGATGCTTATTTCCCTGTACAAAAATGTGTCCAGCTCATTTCTCCCGAGCCACAGGAGAGAATCCCAAAGAAAAAAGAAAAAGCTATTCCAGGACCAAAAATCCAAATTGTTGAGAACTGAATCGAATCGAACCGAACTCTGAAAATAAATCCCAATTTCCCTTTTTGAATTAATTTTTTCTTGAAAATTTAAAGTTCTCAAGCGGTCCTTATTTGAAGCCTGCCTATGTGAGAACATAGGTAAATGTATTTTAAGATAAAAAGAAAAATGCGCAATTCAAGGAGGAAGGTGGAATGCTTTTCATTTGCTTTTCTGGCTTGTTAGGTTTGAGCAGGCTCTTTACATCTGAGAATTCAATTCAGGCAGAGTTGAGGGAGTTTAATAAGCTTGCTCACCAGTAGTGAGTGAGCAATGGAATTTCTCTGAAAAGCCTGCTTCAGATTCCAATCTATACAAAGTTTAATTATTGAAGCCTCTAGGATATTTGAGATATTGCAATAATGATCATTATCGCCGCTATTAATTTGCTTATCTAATGAGTAACCGTCTTTGAAAACCTAGAAAGACCCGAGATACTTGACATGATATTGTTACTAAATGCTGTGAAAATTATTCTAGGAAATTAATTAACTAGCAGCTATGACAAGCATCCCGGTTTTTTTGTGAATTTATCGAAAGTAGCTTTATTTATCAAATAGTTCTCACACTTTAGTAATCAAGCTCAGGGTATTACTGCCTCTGCGCGAAGCGAGCCAAGGTTCCCTCTGTTAAGAATCTCACACTAATAATTGTATATATTCCAGTTTTAGATCTAAAAGAAGACGTCTGAAGTTTCTACAGCACAAGAGAATGGATTTAATGGTAGATTTGTGATCACAAAAGTAAAGTTTTTGAAGACAACTTTCCTCAAAGAAGAAATCACCGATTAGAATATGATCGAAAGAATAACCTGCTTAATAATGGCGGCTCTTCGATAACCTTGGCGCTGTTTCTTCTTCTACTTTCTTTGTAATTTTCATTTGCCTAAATGAAGCAGACAGAAGTGACCCATTCTAATAATGAAAGAGAATGAGGAAAAAGAAATGTAATGATTTACTCTCAAGTGTGGAAGTTTTGGCTGTAGAGTACAATTCTTTACCAGTCTTAAAGTCGATCACTTGAGCTGTCTCATCTTCTGACCCTGTTGCAAGCATGTCTCCGTTCGGGCTCCATCTCACGCAGTTCACAGCACCTGCATTATTTGAAGCCAGAAAATAACAATTTAGTGGTCATAAGGCATACTAAGCAAACCAAAGATTCTTACCTGAATGAATATCTTCAAAAGCTTGTACAATTTTCAATTCTCTTTTGTCAAAGATTTTAACATCCTTGGATTGACCACCTGCAGCGAGCAAATTTCCATTGCTCTGACAGACATCGATCCAAAACGTGATCGCTAAACAAAAAAAAAATTGGTAACTAAGAATAATCCCTTGATTATTGAAATTTGAAAATGAAAAACAGTTGGTGAATTTGATTAGTTTCTAATTACAATCTTCGAGCTTTTCCAGACTGATTGGGTCCTTCATCATCAAGGCTTTCTTCTCAACATCTAAGACGTTAAGTTTGTTATGCGCAGACTTCACAAATAATAAGGGTTCGCCAGTGGTACTCCATCTACATCGACAATTTGTATCTACAAAAAGATTATAATAGGAGTCAGAAGAAAAACGCACATCAATATAGCTGAAAATAAAATAAAAATTGAAAAATCTCAGCTACCCTCAATCCCATCGAGGTTTATTGTAAGATGATAGTTATAACTGTTGGTGTTTATATCTGATATCAAGCAGGTCCCATTGAAGTCGATAGTCGCAGCGGTCTCTCCAGTAGGATCAATATCAAATCCAGTTAATGCATATGCTAGATTTTTACATTCAAAAAAAAATTTTAAGGAATCAGAAACAGTACTCAATCACCTTCATCAATACTATATAGCGCAGGCCATTTGGCTTTTTTTATCAGGTTTACACTATAACCACTCTTTTTTGTGGAATATCCAACGTTCCATAAGTGATAGGCCATTTCTCCAGCCAAAGGAACTGCGCCAAGGATATTCCTTCGTGAATTATAGCCCACGTCTCCATGACCTGAGTCTTCAAATCAAAGAATATTATTTGTCAGAGCACCAGTATGATTAGTTTAACAGCCTATGCTCTCTCCCAAAGAGTAGATTTTCTTGACGTCTTTCTGGGAAATGTCAAATATTTCCATGTTGGCTGACTCATAAGCGTGGTGATTGAGCGAGACCAGTAATTTTGTGTTTGGAATCTCCTTTACGTGGGTCCACCAGTCTAGACATGTGAAAATTTGGATGGTATTGTAAACCTAGAGGCATATACCGTAGGTAATTCGAGCTCCTTCGAAGTTAGCATAATTTTCCTTCGTATCGAGCTTGATTAAACTGATGTTGTTTGTGGTTAGTAAAGACCAAGCTAAGAGCGTTGGAGTTGAGGAAGTTGACTCTTCTATTCAAGATTTGAGCGCCAAAGTGAGTAACAGGCTCGAAATCGAGTAGAGTTTACCAGTTCTTAGCGACCTTTGAAGCGAAGAAGCACTCAGCAAGACGCTTTTGGCTTGTTTAGACTCTTTCAGGTCTGTGGGAGCAAACTCTTGGCTGCTTTGTGCCTCGTTATTTGGCAGCATGATGATATTTCTCCTTGTAAAAAAACAGCGCAGGAATTTAATTGTTAATTTTATTGTATATCAATTGCGAAATTTGTGTTAACTAAATAGATTGGAGAGTTAAACAAATAAAGCTTTTGATCAAATTACGAGAGTGTATGGGAGTACCTGAAAGATTATCATTAGACATCAAAATATTGATCCTCTAATGATGAGGCTGGGCCTAGTCTATCTTCTATTTTTTGTTTGATTTCGCCTGAACCCAGATCGTCGCTGATGAGTCAAATACTTCGACTCTCACGTTAGTCTTTCACTCAGCCTCCGAAAAGTACAAAGATCAGTCATTCTCTATTAACAATTGCTTAAATTCAATCTGTCATGCATTATACATTAAATTACAGGAAAAATGCGCTGGTGTTAGAGTTTTTCGTAACGTAGCTAACCACATTAAGAGCAATCATTCTCAGAGCCGGCAAATCGCAGCTAGGAGAGGCGGCATCGATATCGAAGCTATCAATAAGTAAGTTCATTTTGATAAATTAAGTCTTCTAAACCTTCATTCAAGGTCAAGGCAGGGAGAAACAGCAGCAGCCCCAAAGAAAACAAAGCGAGCCTACTATATTCCAAACAAAGGTGTTCTCAAACCTGAACTGCCAGAAACTAGTCTAACCAACATACACACTTTAATGATCAAAGACTCAATGCAAACGATGAATCATTTCTATACTAAAGAGAATTTGTCAGAGGTTACGAAAACTCGAGCTCAGCAAAATATATTATCTAATCCCTATAAATTAAGAAAAAGAGGCAAGGAAAAGGTTGCTAAGGCAGAATGTTTAAGACTGAAAGAGAACCGAGTTTTCGGCTGGTGAAATAGCACTTCGAATAGCTAGAAACGAGAGGGCTGAAAATTCTACAACTACTTCTAAAGTGGATCTAAATGGCTCCTTCAATTCTTCCTCAAGCCCTCTCAAATCGCTTCATAATGAAACAATAATAGCGTTTGATGCACGTGAAGTCGCAAGGAGACTAAGTTAGCAACAAGCAAATAGATTTACATGATTAAAACTATTTTTCTATTGCTGTAACGAAAATATCTTAAATTTGGATTTGATGAAGCTCAAAAGTAAATCTTAATAGTTTAACATTCCTTTCAAATTTGAGAGAGTTTTAGCGAGAAATAAAATGAAAAAGAAAACTATTGTGTGACTTTTAATTTCAGGAACCTAAAGCAACTACCAAACAAAAAGAAATATACCTATTGTTTTTAAGAAACTAGTCAACGATTCAAGTAATAAAGCGACTTTGACAAACAGAGAATCTCATTCATTCAAAGATCTGAGGGTTTGCTTAGTTATTGATATTGTATATTAAATGAATGAAATGCTGTTTGAGTAACTTCTGAGATATCACGCGACTGTAAACCAGCTGCTCAAACTACCACACAAATTCATATTTCTTCAGGAATAAACATTACACAACTCCAGAAAGAATAAAGTTTCAGATCTTAAAAATACCTCTAGACTTTGTAAAAGAATTTATCTTAAACACATTCAAATCTCCCTGAATTATTCTAATAATACTTATAATTTCTTTTTATGGTAAACTACCATTTTCTCAGACTCTTGATCCAGATCTGATTCGTAACAATGTGAAATTGTCCTTATAGTACTGTGAATGTCGATGCTTTATTATCTCTGTCAACTTGAACCGATCTCGATCTGGTCATATATTCATCGTAATAGTAACTGGAGTAATCTGGCTCAACAAGCATTCTAAATGAATCGTTTGTTCGATAATTCCTTGTTGTAAGAGGCCCACAAAAAGTGCTATTAAGTTCAGAAGAGTCGAACTCATCAGAAATTATTCTAATAACAGATGGTCGCTTGGCCTTTTTGGTCGATGAGTTCTCGATAATTTTTATTTTTTGCCTCGCCTTTCTGTCTGTTGGAGCTTCTATCGGCTTTGGAGACTTATTCAGCTCCACCTTACTAATATATATTGCTCGTTTGGAGCGACCAAAGCCTGGTGAATCCTCTTTATTTTTCTTCAATACTCGTTTGGGTTGTTCTGGAGGCCGCTTCTCCTGCTGAACATCATCGCCATCGAAAATATTATTCATTATTACACTAGCTCTCGAGGTTTTGCGTTTATTATTATAAATAGCCTGAAGCCTAGCCTCTTCCATCCTCAAGAAGTCCGTCTCATCTTCCACTGGAACTTGTTTGACGTTTTGAGTGCTAGTATTCTCAATGATCTTAATTTTCTTTTTATTTTTTCTTTCTGCCTCTTTATTTATGTCAGCGGCCTCCTCACCCTTTTTATCTTTGTTAGTTTTGACAATCTCAAGGATCTCTTCGAAATTTGGTCGCTGGCTCACTTCTTTATCTAGCATTTTTGATAGTAGCTTAATATCTTGGTCATTAGTGGGTAATTTCAGCTGTCCAAGAACCCTATTGAGAGTTTTCTGGAGATTTTCTCCCGAATTTGCAAGCAAATTATCAGTTTCTCTGCGGTTGAGCTGACCTATCTCTAGAATAGTCAAGGCGAGTTGATAAACGCTCTTCTTTTGTCGAATCGTTTGGTCGCGAGCATTTGACTCCATAACGTTTTTTTTATTCAGCATCGCTGCTGTCGTCCAGAAAACTCTATTCCAATCATGTACAAGATACAACGGAAGCTCATCGGGCTTGTGAGCGTTAGTTCCAGGGTCTTTCGAGCTGAGTTCGTATATTGTTGGAGCAATAATACGGGTATTCACGTTGTGAGTCATCAGGTGCTTGAGATCACCGATGAGGCACTCAAGGAGCCTTGAAATATTCAAATTAGAAGGAGATGAGGGCACTGGTGAGATGATGGGTAGGACAGCGTAGCAGATCTTGTTTTCATGAAACTCGAGTGTATTGGGAACGATGACGTCAGGTCGAAGAGAGCACAGTCGGAGGGTCTCTTGAAGGAAAATGGTTATTGCTTTATTGGGAGCTTGCCGTGCGAACAGAGAGAGGGGGTTAAAGGCTCTAATGTGATGAGTCTCGCCAGTTGATTTAGATTTGGCTTGGAAAACGAGGCAACTCATTGTTTCTCGATCAATGTCTTGGATGGGCTTGAAGTCTTCATATATTAATCGGATGTGTGGGGTGAACACGTCTTGCTCCCACAGCATTTTGGTTACGTTTAGCATCGGAGTTCGAATCTTGAATTTTATCAATATATTCAATTCATATAATCGCGAAAAGACTCGACTCTGCGATTTGACCTAGAAAATGCGAATGAATTTTAATAACTGCAAAGAATCACACAAAATAGCAAGACTATCGAATCAGAAAACTATATTAACAGTGAGGACGACCCTCAAACTACCATCTCAATTCAATTTTCTTATCTCAAATCAATTTTCTTAAATAATGATTATTGCACACCAATTTAAGCCGATGTGTTTGTTTGGGCTCATTTAATCTTACGATATTGCTCATTTGAGAGGCAATATGTTAAGTAATTAAGTGATTTCATTGGTGGTGTCAGATTCTTCTTCAATGTCGTTCTAACAAGCTGTTTGTTTTGGAACATTGCTTCTTAAGCCTCAAACTCGAAGCTTCATTATGAAGTATTGATAACGAAGAATACCAAGAAAATGATCCAAATGGTTTTTTTACTGTATCAACTGCAAAAAAAAAATTTTTTCTGAACGGAAAGTAATTCAGTCTATTAACTACCGTATCAAAATTCAAATTTTTTTATTCCTCTCTCACTCTTTTCAGACCATCAAGAAGAACCACTCACAAACTAAGTCATGTATTGCATGTACCTTCGCAATGAAACTGCGAAAATACCCACTCGCATTTCAAGAAGGCTCTTGTTGAAAAAAGTTATCGAATCAAATCGTCATCGAACACATAAGTTTCACATTTCTAATGTGATATTTTCAATATTGATCCCTTCCCAGCATCCTCATTCACTTATCTTTTTCAAATATTCCTTTTACTATGGTATCATCATTGTGATACAGTGCAGAAATAAATGCAATGAGTAAGAATGAGGAAAATTAATCATACGATATGACACGTCGAATTGTTAAACTCGACGGAATAGCGAAGTAAATAATTAATTAAAACTTCAAATGGAAACCATCAAAGAATCCTCGTCTTCCAGAATCAAAACCGTCGTTCGCGCTAGACCTCTCAGCTCTTTCGAAGCCTCCCGAAATCCGAAAATCGTAACTCAAATCAATGCAGCTGAAAGTCTCCTTCTTCTCAAAGATCCAGAGAACTTTACCAAGACACCTGAATCCTTCGCATTCGATGCTTGCTACGATGACAAGACCTCTCAAAAGGCATTTTATGAGGATTCCTGCCAAAAACTCGTGAAAAGCGTAATCGCTGGCAACAACGCGAATATCGTCACCTATGGCCAATCAGCATCAGGAAAAACACATACGATAATTGGGCCGTCCTATCAGCCTGCTCCTGAGGACGAAGGCGTCCTTTATCGAGCCTGCGATGATCTTCTCGAAAACCTCGATAGTAAGGTGGCAACTCTCCAATACTCGATGCTAGACCTCTATCAAGACGAAATTGATGACCTCCTCTCGACCTCAAAAGAAGGGAAATACTCTCTGGTCGAGCAGCCCGATAAATCAGTCGTTGTGAAGGATGCCACGTGGCTAACGATTACTTCAGGCGAGGAGTTTAGAAAAATCGTTACAAAAGCCTTTGCGAAACGAGATCCTGGCAATGTTATGAACGCGCGAAGCTATTCAGCTCATTCAATCTGTAAGTTCTTACTTACAAGGATAGATCCGGCCTCAGGAGACAAAACCACCTCGATGCTGTCGATTTTTGATCTTGCTGGCCTGGAGAAGCTCTCGCCCGTTGCTGACCCCAAATCGACGAGTGCTAAAGGAGCTGTTCAAACGAATCAAGGGCTATTCGCGTTCAGAAAGGTTGTTTCCTCTTTGGCAAACAAAGAGAAAGTCACTCCATACCGCGATTCGAAGCTGACTAGGCTGCTTAAAAATTTCTTCGTCAGCTCAAATAGCCTTCTGATTGTGACGGTGGCTCAGTCAGAAGTCTACTATAAGGATACCTTGGGAACGCTGAGGTTAACGCAGAGCTTTAGGGAGATCGTGGTTCCTACTAAAACCTTAAAGACGGAGAAAATGACTGAGGAGAAACCTGAGGGAAAGCAAGAGATTGGCGTGTTTGAGTAAGGACTTAATAGTTGATAAGTTGGGCGAATGAGCTCCACACCGCTTCTTGTTATTTCGCATCTGAGTAGTTAACACCCTCATCCATCGATTGCGCCCTAAATAATTAGAAATTAAGATCATTTAAGGGAGTATATCTTCTCGCGACATCGAAAAATCACATTGAAAATTCTTCCTTGATATCTACTTTGAGACTAATTAACTTTAGTAGGGTCTGGAATTTTATTATCTCATCCAGAACTACAACAGCAGTCTGAAAATCTATTTATAGTTCTTTAGGAACATTCGAGATTTACGACACTTATTGGGCTAGTTTTATTAGATTTCGAACAATGAAATTTAATCTAACTTCATACTTAAAGCTCTTGAAATCTTTCTACAGAGCTGCTCGATTACCAAAGGATAGTCTCACTCTTAATAAAGGGCCGAAGGACGGTCTTTCTCAGGAGCGATTTCAAGTTGAGCATTCCGCTAAATTTGCTTGGAATTGGAAGAAAAAAGACACGCTTATCTATGGAGACAGTGGGACCGTGCCGTCTGAACTGATTCTCGCTATGGATTTGGTAATTTGCTAGTTTTGCTGCATCTGATCGGCAAATTCAGGATGATACACTGGTTTGTACTCCATGGGGATTGAGAATATGGAGAAATTCTAATGAATATGAATTTTGGCATCCTTGTGTCAAGGAGAAGCTGCATGAATACCATGATAAGGGTTATAAACTCGTGATATTTACCAACCAGAGAGGAATTGCAAAGGGATTTCATAGCGAAGAGATGATCAAGGAACAAATAGAAAAAATCACTTCTTGCGTACATATTTGTGAGGTTGTCGATACTAAAGGGCATTATTAGATTGGACTCGGATTTCAAGCATTCATCGCATCGGATTTTGACCAATATCGCAAACCCAACCTAGGTCTGGACTTCTTCGTTTTTGATAATTTGTGCTGATGAAAAATTTTCACCAGGCTCATGGCGAGTTTTTAAGGAAGAAATGAATGGGAATAAGACTATCGACCTGAATAACTCGGTATTATGAATGTGCGGCTTTGAATGCTAATGGAAATATTTTCTAAAGATATATGTAGGAGATTCTGCAGGGCGTGGGAAGGCAGGCTGGTGGCTGAACAGAGACCACCGCGATTTTGACTAGTATACTCCACTTATTATGCGAACCCATTTACTGTAAAAAGCAAATTTGCATTGAATATCGGACTCCAATTTCATACGCCTGAATCTTTCTTCTTAAATGTTAAAGAAGAACTGCCGCAATTCGCATTTAACCCAAAGGAACTCCAAGAAGACGCACCGATACTCCAAGGAAAACCAAAAGACAAAAAAATTGCCTCAGATTCAAAAGAAAGTAATCAGTCATAATTATTATCTTTGCATTATGAACTTTTTCGATGCTAGTGATTATATTTGTTGGTTCTCCAGCTTCTGGGAAGTCTACGTTCAGAAAGACCTATCTTTCAGAATACGTACACGTCAATCAAGTAATCATAGACAGTTCAAGCAAGTGTCGAATCCCTTGTATGTTAGGACACGTTAAAAACTCTAAAAAGATGCTTTGAAACCACAGAAAACGCATTGAAGGCTGGTCAACGGGTCGTCATCGACAACACAAATCCTGAAATATCCACAAGAAAAAACTATATAGACCTTGCGAAGCAATATAGTAACCTCGATCTCAGCTAGTGGTATTTATTCTTACCCAACTAGATTATCCAGTCCGGTGTTTTTTCTTTGATGTTTCCAAAGACCTTTCATTCCACCTAGATAACCTTCGAGTCGTGAACCCCTCTCGTACTCACAACTCGAAACGAGTTGGACCAGTCGCGATTTATACATATTACAAAAAACTCCAGAAGCCTGAGGTAATATCTACTTAACTACAAATTTCCTGAAGCCAATCTCTGATTATCAGCTATCTGAAGGCTACGATGAAATAGAAATCGTTAATTTCGTCCCAGGGCCATTTGCTAACGAACTTGACAGAGAAATTTTCTACCACTACAACTACTGAGTTGATCTATTCTAATTTATTCGAGACATGATGAGAAAGCGTGTCTCAATATATATACTAGCTAATCAGAAAGACCTTCATATTTATTCTTGGGATAATCGTTATCCTTAATTTGACGCTGCAGGTTTGCCAATTCCAATCATATTTACTTCAATCAATTGTTCAAATATAAAAACGTAGACTTTCTTCTCTCTAAGTTCTAAACCTAAGCATCCTTAACTTCTGGTGTGCAAACATACACTTGCAAAACTCCAACAATAAGATGAAAATTTCAAAACTAGCGTTTAATGAATACATTAGCCATTTACGCGAAAAAGATTTATCCCAAACTGAATGGAAACAAAATTTCCCATTACAGACATTACAGACTCTTGGAGTTCCATCCGAGCAAAATTTTGAGTCGTAACAACCAATTCTCAAGCGAAGTGCGAGCGCCGTCGACAATAACTAAAAATCTGTTAGAAACTCGCAGAGACTTGCAGAAATATTACAAGGGATATAGTAATCTGATTTCTTGATGACTAAGTATTCATCCTTGGTGACTTCCTTTCTATTTAAGCCGTCATTTGAAAACCAAGCGTTGTTTCTCGCTGATTTGTTTATCTAGCAAAGTCATCGTGTTAGCCGAATCGCTTCATAAAGGTAAATTAATTACTCTGACTGTAATGGTCATATCCATCGGCAACACGATAGGTCTTGTTGAAAGCGAATGAGGACAAATTGGAGTTATCACGACTGAAGGCACCTGAACAAGAGAAAGTCAGAAAATGCAAAATCGCAGGGAAAAGGTACCAATTGATGCACGATAGGTCCTCCAGCAGAAAGCTGGTAGGCTGTGGATCCATTAGGGGTCGCGATGATGATACCATCGCCTTCGAACGTCGTTAACAGCTTGTCTTCGACGAATATATCAAGTTTGGTGATATAAGGCGATGGGCCTCTATCGATCAAAAACTCGTTGAGTGCTAAATATTTCTGCGGGTCACCGCCACCACTTCTTCGAAGCTATTTTCCATGAGGAATAAGTCACAATCTTCTGGTAGGACCATTACCTCGCAGCCGATTCTAAACTTCCTTTCAATTGGAATCGAAACTTTGCTTTTTATCTTCGCAAGAAGCGTCTTTATCGTTTCTTTGTACGTTTTCATTGAAAAGTTGCACATGTATCCAAGCGTTCCCTTAGGGAAAAAAAAATCAGCCTATCATTTCCATTTCATAGTCTACTCTATCAATGGTAAACATTGGAGGCATTGCTCTATGTTGGAAGTAATTGACAGTCCAGAGGATCGTTCCGTCTCCTCCGACTGTAATCAGCAGTTCAATCTCCATTTCGTGTTTCACGGTGTCGAACTCAATGATATTTTCTCTGTTAGCAACAGACTCTAGCTGTGTTTTCATTTCAACGATCGTCGCTGCCTCTAGGTAGATCAAATGGCCGTACTCTTCCAGCATACTAAGGTTTATTGAAGTTATTGAGGGCGAAAATAGCAAGCAATACGAAATGATGTCTTTGGCGATGACACAAGACTCTTCATCGTCGATTTTTTTGATAAGTAGCACATTGAGCTTTTCGACTTTATCGTAACTGACGGTTTCGTCCTTTAATTTGCTGTCTGCAACAAAACTGCACGTTTTTCTTCAGTTTCCAACAGATAAGAGGAGGTTTAACGCTTTTTTTACCTGAAAGTAGGATTCTCGAGATTCAGGCCGAGCAATGGGTCGTTGTGATCGTTCCATATTGTTCTGTTTCGTAGTGTGAGTCTATGAATATGAAGGGATGCGAATACCTTTTCTCAGTAGTAGTGGTAGTTGTACTGGGAGAAGTAATGGCAGAGCTTTCCATTTCTGAGAGTTTCTTTATGATGAGATTATTTTAAGTAGTTTTTTTATTCGACGATTAAATTTCAAGGCTGATATCTCAATAATCACCCCCGGATGAAATCGTTACAATTCACGAGTCAATTAAATACAGTAGTCGAGAGTGAAAATTCATGAGACAGTGACTACTGAGCGAGTGAGCAGAAAGATTACTGATGTGAATTAATTTGGTATGCCTTATCTCTATCCAACTCAATCGTAGGAATGTTTACTCTCAAGTGATTGATTAATTAATGAAAAAAATTGAGAGTCAAGTGAATCACAGAAATGTGCATTTACCCATTTAAAAAAAAAAGCGAGCATGCCTTTAATAAAATCTTGGGTTTTGGGCCGCACCTGGAAAGTGGGTCATCCTCCAGCAAAGCATTCACAATGTCTAAATTTATGACGCTGTAGAAGTAGAGAATTGGAACTTCCATAGAAGGCAACTTGGTATTAAATTCCTTATCGAATCAGCAAGAAAAAGACAGCTATTAAAGAGGAAAGTTCAGTTGAAAGGTTATTATCATTCGCTTCTTATACAATGAGAGAGATATTTTGTGAATATCATCGAAAGCTAGACAGATTCGACACTTTTCTGCAATATTTTTCAAAGGTTCATAGTATTCTCAACTAATCATGCCAAGACGCTCTCTATATCAGTTTCGCCATTAAATACGGTGCAATCTAGGTGCAAATTTCTATAATTGGCGTTACCATATTCGCAATAAGATTTATAAACGCTCTGCAAGACTTATAACCGGCAATTCCTATTCGAGAGCATGTTCGCTCAACCTCTCGACTTTAGGGGCAGCTAATCTGCCTATAAGTGATCGCTAGCTAGCTCTCTTTCGCACAATTCATCTTGAGGTTAGGATAATCCATAAATTTGCTATTCGTAAAACTCTCAAGACCGTATCTCTAATTAGGGTATTCTGAGATCACAAAATAAGATCAGACACAATTTACTTCCATAATTTATTGATAATTTCATCGCTAAATTAAACTATACCGCTCTTAGATGGAAACCAAACAAAGAGAAAGCTTCTACAAGAGAAAAAGTAAGCCCTTCTCTTCTAGCTCTTCATCCACCATTCCCAAATTCGCATTTCGTCTATTTAAAAGAGATGTTCATGACACTTCTCTCATAGGCTCCACAGTCGACAGATTTGATTTTCCTGAGAGTATCAACCGAGACAGCCGCGGGCGAAGCCTCAGTTTGAAGGATTTTGCGATAACTTCCTCGCTCGGAAGTGGAGCATATGGAGAAGTCTTCTTAGTTCGCAGAAAAGCTGATAATAAGAAATATGCTATGAAAATCATTGACAAGGAGTTCATGATCAAGGTAATCCAGCACTCCTGACTCACAGCGTCTTAGAAATGCTAGTTGAACAAAGAGTACCAAATAACCGCAGAGAAAGAGATTTTGATGAGCCTGAGCCATGCCGGTGTGGTTCGACTCCACTATGTGTTCCAGGACAAAAAGAGAATCTACCTTGTGCTGGATTTCGTCAGCGGAGGATCTTTCGCGAATCACTTAAAGTCTCAGAGTAACCAACAAAAAAACCATTCATTCTCACTTCTTGAAGAAGGAAGTCTGAAGCCGGAAACCGCGAAGATCCATGCGGCGGAGATAGTCTCTATCTTAGAGTATTTGCATCAGAACCGCGTCGTTCATGGAGATATAAAGGTGCAATGAGTCACATACTTAAAATTATATAACTTACATAATCACAGCCTGAGAATCTGATGTTAACTGAGGAAGGGCATCTTAAAGCCATTGATTTTGGCACTGCGAAATACTTTAAACCCGAAAGGAGATCGCTCGGCGCGATGTCAAAGGATAAAATAGACCTTGAGAACAATCCACTGGAAACCACTTCGACTTTTGATGGCACGGCTTTATATGTTGCGCCAGAGTTGCTTGAGGATAATGAATGTTCAGCACCAGCGGATTTATGGGCGCTAGGTAAAAAAAAGATGACATTATTCATGTTAATGTTGTAACTGTTGGATAAGGTTGCATCATTTTCCTCATGACTACCGGAGAGACACCATTCAACGCAATAAACGAGTATCTGCTTTTCCAGGAGATCAAGCAAATTAACATCCGATGGCCAAAGGTAGCAAATACCACTTACTTAGCGCTTACAAACTTTAAACTTTTCTTCAAAGGAAATGGACCCAGTCGCCAGAGATTTAATCGAAAAACTCCTCTGCAGGAACCCCAAAGAGAGACTTGGAGCCGGACCCGAAGGTATATTAGCTAAATTGCCCTCGAAACGATACAAATCTGATTTCTTTAGGCTCAGACAATGACTACAACGCGCTGAAGAGTCATCCTTACTTCAAAGGAATTTCCTTTGAAACGCTTTTCGATCCTGACTCTTTCATCCTTTCTCCTGGCCCAGCGAAAAGAAAAGCATCAACAGTTGGTGATCTCGACGAAGAATTGAGGTCCAGCTCGCTTGATAAACCCCGATCAATGAAATTGGATTTGGATGAGGAAAAAAAGAATTTAGGATTCACCGATTTTCTTGCACGAAGCTCCGTTTTCATTAACCCCGACAAAAAGCAGCCCAATGTCCTTTTAGCCGGGCGAGTTGAGAAGAAATCTCGATATATCTTCTATCAGCTCCGTCAGCTCGTGATCACGGACGAACCATGCATCAAGTACATCGACCCTGCCACCAACCAAATCAGAGTACCATTTCTTCAGCTTTATGAGCCTTAACCAATTGATTTATAGAAGGAAATCCCGGTCAATAGCACCACCGTGGCTAAGCTCGAAAGCAAATCGAAATTTTTCATCATTACCCCATCTCGCAAATTTACATTCAAAGTAATCGATCACCTCTCACAGCTACTGACAAGCTTTTCTTAGTCTCTTGACCATCCTGCCCAAAAATGGGTTGACGCCATTAATGAGCTCTGTAAAAGCTCAGTTTAATTCGTCATTTAAAGATTTTATGTTTTTGAAGGATAACCTATATAATATTTTCATGATGATAAAAAAGGAGGTGTATGTGTATATTATATGTCACAAGCTTTTGATTTTTTTAGCATATACAAGGTAGTTTATAATTCTTCTGTCTCAAAGAATTTTTCTAAAATTCGCAGCGATTTCTTGTAAATTTTATCATTGTTTGAATCTTGTAACTGCTCGAGTTTCAAAACGCCACCGATAGCGTGCAGTTTATCAGAGAAGCATTTTCTGTGGTTATTAACCCCTACAATAAGCACGTTTTCGATAGTCTCCAGCAGATTGATCACGAACTGCACATCTGAGTCCCAGAGTGCGTCACAGAGCAACTCAAGGAGGCCGATGTCAACTAATTTAACGGTCTGTTCGTGAGTCGCGACTTTAGTAAACTTGTTAACGATCAAAATCGCCTCTTTAGCCACCTGTATTGGATGTATATAGAGTGGTTATCAAAAAGTTCGAAGAGAACAGTTTACCTCTCTATGATCCGTGCTGATCATTTTGACCAAGGTTACAATCATCCCAGTATCAACGAGGGCCTTGCGGACTTCTTTCTCTTCTTCAACGGCGAGTTGTATGATTTTGCAGATACTCACTCGATAACGAATGTCCAGAATCACCTGGAGTTTTTCAGCGAATTTTGGGATTAAAAATTCAACTAAAAATTGCTTTGAAGGCAGGTATTGATCAAATCATGGAGATTATTCGTGGTTTTACCATGCAAATCTTTGCTCCAGAAAGGACCAAGTTCTCAAAAATCTGAAATAATGGCTGGAGAATCGAATATTTCGTCGAGATACTGAATAGGATATTTTATTCATGCGATTTATTGGGACGCTTTACCTAAAGGCCTCTGCAAGTGCGAGCAAGTACTTTGGCTCATTTATTATCAATCCAATTGTCTCCTGACGTGCTTTTGTAATTGTTATCAGTGTGGGGGTTCTTACAAGATGTTATATACCTGTAAGCTCTTCAAGCGTCCACATGCAATCTTGCGCCATTTCTAGCGTATTCTGGTCTTCCGGCTTCATTGTGGCTTTTTTGAGTATAATCGGTAATACTTTCGAGCAATATGAAGGATTAGGCAAGGGAACGCCTCGTGTAAGATTGCAAAGTGCCCAGATCCCGTTCCTTGAGTTGAACCTAGTAACGTAGTCAATAATCTGATCTTCGACGCCGAACTCCAGGCACACATCACGGTACTGAACGGATTCACCGACCAAATTGCCCAGGGCTAATAGAAGCTATAAAGAACGCTCTAATCCAAGAAAACTTATAGGAAAAAACCTGCTCTGTGATCTCGTTTCGGAACTCTTTGATAGATCGCAATAAATATTTATGCGTTCCACCTTCGCGTAAAAGCTTGCAATTTTCCTGGCAACCTGCTGAGAGATTCGCCACTGTTTTCGCTGCTGGGAGCTAAGTATATAAAACAAGTTGTTTCTTTGAGTAATTTGCAATTGAATGAGAAGCGAACCTGAATTTGAAAATCTTCTTCCTTAGCTGTCTGTTGCAGTATTGTCATTATCAGCTCATCTCTATATGGCCATGACAATGCAAAATCAGGGTCTATTGCACAGCATCAGGTTATATAGGCAAATAAGGACACTGAGTATCAGTACCAGCTTCAGAAAGTTTTCTAAATTCGATAATAGCCATCTCCTGCTGGAGGTTATCATTAACAGTGAGATCTTTAAATGTTTCTTTATATTTTTCAGCGAGTTCTAATTTCTTCTTCTTCATTTCCAAATTCTTTTCCGGCTCAATGTTTTCTTCGATCATCATCTTCTCTTGTGGTACGGATTTTAACGAAAAATCCCAACGTCGCTTGGCGAGGATCTTATTTCTTGGGTTATGAATATTTCTGGGGATAAAAGCTGTCTACCGTCTTTCCTTGCGGATTTCATCGCTATAAATGAGCATCTTTTTCCTTGGGTTGTCACTTAAGTCATCCTCTGATGTGAAAAAGAGCGGAATTAATGACTGTTTGTCGAATGGACTGAAGAGCAGTTACCTATCTGAACAGGCAGCATTGTATGACGAGTTTTGAGTGTTTCTAAGTGGAGACGATAAACAATTAATAAATTTTCAGATTTATTCTATTAACATAGAATCACCTCTCAATGTTAGCAAACAAGCGATTTTGTACTATAGACAAGAATTCGATGGAGTAATGCTCTCTTCATATTTATTCCTCAATATGTCACACAAATACCGTTCCCGCTTCCATTTCTTTTATAGAAACTAGAACTACGCGCTAGGTACGAGCCAGACCTTTGGTTTTAATTGTTTTCAAAATGCATGATTTCTAAAATCCAATAAATTCATTTATATTTAAAGCTTTAGTAATCTTATGCAGATCAAAGTGACAACCATCCACGATGCAATGTAAAATGCTAGAAATAAGCAATCACAAGACCTTATACTCCACTGGAATTACGCTAGAAACAATAAAGTGAATTACATTCTTTTTTCTCTTTTTTCTCTTGTTTAGGAGGTTCGGTTGATACACAGGTGTTGCTTGTGCTGTTAAATCTCCCAATAGAACAGCTTGTACATCCTAAAGGGCAGGGGACACATTCTCTCGTGATAAAATCATATCCATATCCATCTTGACATTGCTCGCAACTCCAACGATAAGAGCTGCACTTCGCGCAGTTTTCCTTGCAGCTGTAGCAATCACCTGCGTCGGAAAGCCCAAAGCCATTCTCGCATTCAAGGCAAAAATATTGGTTGCATTTAGCGCAATTTGGGTGTGAGCATTCCATGCATGTGCCATATGTAACGTTGAAATAGTAGCCAGCTTGGCAACGTTCACAGCTGTACGTGTATGGATCAGTGCAGCTATCACAGTTGGATACTTTGCAAGTGTTTACGCAGGCCCCTTCGTTCAAAACGTACCCATTCTCACACGAGATGTATCTCCCATTTTTAATTTCAGTGCATCCCTGGCTGTGCTGATAGTTTGATCGCGCGGGATTGATGCATCTTTGGGTATCGCTATCAAATACCCAGCCAGCCCGGCAGGAGGTACATATGAATTCGGATGTACATGTGAGACATTCCTCACTGCAATTACTGCACTTTTTTGTAATATAATTGTAGTAGTATCCATCATCACAGCTGGCGCAGAGTGTAGTATTTGAAGTATCGCATGTTTTGCAGCCTTGATTAGGGGGCTGGCAAGGAGCACAAAGAGAATATTTTGGGAGAAAAGTATATCTAGAGGAGCATTTTTCATTGCAGATATGACAGCGATACTAGTTTGAACTATTTCTTGAGTCATAACTCGAATCATCACTTGATCCATAGTACGAGCTCTTTGATCCATATCCACTTCCGTATGCCGATACAGATCGACAGAGGATTGCGGTGCTGATGATGAAGAATAGAATTAATCTAGCTGTTGTCATATGTATTATTTGGTTATGATTCCCATTTTGAATGAGTATAAATATACCAGCCTCACACGTGGAAATTTTTTTATAATTAGAAAATATAATTTTGGTTAGCGTAGTCACAAGCATGACTGAATATATGATATCAAATTAGGTTTGCGAATATATATTTAAGAAAAAAACCTAGTTACCACGTGGAAAATTTATAAAAATTGGAAAGATCGAGAATTTGCAGAGGTTAGGCTTCAAAGATTGAGAATGTGAGTCCAAAACCTTCCACGTGATTAAATACATACCGGATAGCAGATTTCAAGTCATCAATTTGCTTCCATGAGCAGATTCAGCATGCAAGAAGAATCTTAAAATATTCTAAGTATCTCCTTTAAAAATTTAATATTGGTGCAATAATTACATAACTTTTTTCGTTATGTGTGATATGCAGAGACTTTTGATTCTTCTTAATGGGAACCCAAAATTGAAAGCATCAGAGTCATAGAGGTTTAAGAAATGAAATCTAGGTTACATTTAGTGAAAATACCGTCATATGATGCTCCATCAATGCTGGATCAGCTCAATCCAACCGATTTCGAAAATGCAGCATTGTTCATTTACGATTTCTGTCAAACTAATTTTTTTCATTTTAGTGAAGGTGAAGATAGCATTTTGTTTTTCTATTGTTTTGGACGAGAAACAATGTGTATCACCTTTTAATACGTTGAGTCAACAAGCAAGAGAAAAATTTGCAGTATTAAGATGTAAAAAGCTTACAAACTTTTGGTTAGCAGAGCAGAGAGCGCTTCATCACGGAGTGAATCATTATTCGGCATGCAATGATGACATAGAATAACAACAAATTGATTTTACCATTGTTATTTAATGAATCAGATTCTGATATGGAAATTAATAAAGTTGAAAAGATATTAAAGATTCAGTTCTATTTTAGATTTGTATGGTAGGAGGTATTACTATCGAAAGTTCATTAGATGGAAAAAATAGTTGAGAGTTTAGTTAGGTTAAGCCGACACTGATTACTGCAACCGTCGCTTGTATCCAATATGGATCACGATTCATCTATTGCTTTCAATCTATCAATAATTGATTAAATATTTCGGTTCTAAATGCTAATACGATATTTATTACAACGCATGCAATAATAATGACTCCTATATCCTTGCTAAAACTACAATATGCTCCATTTGAAGTTAGTGAGCGATTTTCAAATGGCTACTATACTTTCTTCTGATGAGATCAGAGCTCAATCTTGATTTGCACAGCAAACAACAAAATTTTTTTTTACTCTCTTAGCCTTTATTTATCTGAATGTAAGCACAGGAGATGGCGCTGTACCAGGTGTTACAGTGAATACTACTAAACCACGAAGGTAGTTACGTTCAACCCCAGGATTTAAATAGCAGGATAGTGATAAATTAATAATTTCTAATAATTTTTCGTTTTTTTTTAATGGACAGAGAAGAGAAAATTAAATTCGGAGTTGGTTGCGCTGGCTGTCTAGTCTTCATCGGCTTGATTCTTTTCGCAGTCTCCTGGGACTCGGTCGAGCCGACCGAATGGGGACTCAAATACAACTCGCTTACCAAATCGATCGACGACAAAGGTAATTTCCTTCCATCGAAAACGGTAATAATCGGCTAACCGTTTATTATTTCCCAATTACCAAAGTATACGACGGCGGCAGGTACGTGATCGGACTCTTCACCAACTTCGTGGCATTTCCAAGGACTCTCCAGACAATAGAGTTCTCTTCACGATCTAAAGCTAGCGGTAACAACAACCTACCTCTCTCATCAAATTAAATCCTTCAATCTTTTACAGCACAGCCGCTTAGAACGAGAACTGGCGAAGGTCTTGCCCTTGGTCTCAATGTAGCTTTCCAATACGAGCTGATTCAGGAGGAAATCCCTCAACTCTATACCCTTGCGAATATTTACTACGAACAGACCTTCATTCGTATTGCCAGAGATGTTATTCTACAGACAGCTGGCGGGTATAATGCTCCTCAGTATTGGGTAAGCCGGTTTCTAGCTAATTTTCCTTTAACAGTCCCAATATAGATGAACAGAACAGCCATTGCTAAACAAATGCAGAAGAATCTCGACGACGATCTGCGAAGTGCACATGCCAGGTGCAGACACTTGCAGATTATATCGATTGAGCTGCCAGAGACTTACGAAGCCTCTATTGTTGATACGCAGATCGAGCAGCAGAACACTCAGATTAAGATGTTTGAGCAAAATGCGACGCTTATTAGGAAGCAAATCGATATTTTGAAATCAGAAGCTGATCAAAACGTTACTATAACCAACGCGACCGCTCAGGCTAAGGCGTATGCTATCAGACAGGCAGCTGAGGTGAATATTGTTAATGGATATTATGAGTAATTTCATCGAAAAATAGGCTCAAGCCCAAAATAACTCGATAAAAGCGGAGAAGGCCGCGTATCAAAACGCTCAATCGGTAATAGCTTGGTTAGTTGTCATAATTCTGAGTGCATTTGGTTTATTAGCTCCTCGATCTGTCGGCAGAGCAATTAAACGAGTATATATTCTATAACTCGCTTCAAGATAAAAGCTCGAAGCTGTTTGTTGGATTCCAAAACAACATGTTCTTCAATAACGTATGAGAAGGGTACAACTTTCCTTTTCGTGAATTTTTTTTGAGAGATAATTCAGTACTGAATTGTTTTTCGTATTGGTTTGTACTGCTTCTGGAGAGGTTTATTTGCCTGTAGGACATTTATAAACAGTACTGTGTCTCTGTATTCAATAAGAATGAGTTCTTCTTTTCCTCTTAATCTTGGTGAAGTGAAGTTTTAATGTGAGAAAAATTTTAGTTTAACTTTCTCTGAAAGAGCTGCTGAACGGACAGAGGATGACTGAAGTAGCTTTAACTGAAATCAAAATAAAGGGATCGCTGAATGTTTTTCACGGAGGATGAATTTTTTAGGACTTAGAAATCGAGTTGAGCTAACCGTTTTATTAATTCCCTCTCATATTCACAATAGATTTTTTACTCTGCAGTATCATAACACACTATGCTATTATCCGTTCTGTTCGAACAAAAGTTCTAACCTCTTTCTTTTTCTCCCAGAAAGTTCCTATTAACCTAACATTATAACGATTTTGTATGTTTCCTCTGAACACATAGTATAACAGAAATCTTCATAATGGATTGACAGAGTTAAGCATAATTTTAATATGATCGAAAGAGACCTTTTTGAGATCTCTCGATCGAAATATTGCTCTTGTTTGTTAGGAAGTTACTTCAATTCGAAACAATTCATCTATCTTAGCTCATCTTTTCCTTGATAATTGACTCAACCACAATAGCAACTCATCATTCGCATTACAGCAGTAAAAAATTGGATTCATCAATTATATTTCAGGCATTAACAGCCTATAAGCAAAGAAAAATACGCATTTTTCTCCCATATATATCATCATAATCAAACGAGTAACAATTAAGCTCGTAGCAACAAAAACAAAAACAAAAACAAAAACCGTTGCTAAGTTATCTGATTACTTATCAGCAGTAAGGCTAACTAATCTTATAATTGGAGCCTTCTTATTACCAAACAGCGAAATCACTCCGTCTTCTTCAAGGATCTTCAACGCTTCCTTGTATTCTATTTCCGTAAATGGCTCAGTCAACCCCTAAAACACACATTAACCAAAACTATCGAAAAATCCGTTATTTACCACTCCGATAATGTCAAACTTCTTCTTCAACTCCTCATACAACGAAACGTACTTGATTCCTCTTTTCGCTTGCTCTTCATTAGATTTCTATTTCAAAAATTTTAGAATTCACTCACTCAAATGCTATCATTACGCAAATGTTTCTAATATGTTCAACCAACTGTCCGATCTTGTTTCTTGATCCTGCAGTGATACCAGTACTGATCAAATCCATATCGATATGCCCGGTCACTGGATCCGTTGCCGCCTGCTGTGTCGCGACCTTGATAAGTCTCACGGCCTCTTCAACGTCCTTCTTCTCGACTTCTGAAGACAGTCTCATCTTGGCAAGAGCCTCAGAAAGTCTGATCATAGACTCCAGCTGACGAGGCGTGGCAGTGATAACGTTTTTAGATGTACCAAGTCTTCTCATGTCAACGTAGGCGTGAACCAACTCATCAACCGTCGATGCGCTGAGTTTTGGCTTGCAGAAGGTTCTGGCATAGCTGATATATTTCGAAAGAAGCTCTCTGTCGATCAAATCGGTTGAGCTCTCTTCGATATCCATGTGATGGTCTTTGCTGTACATGGAAAGAATGTGAGACGCGAGTTTCTTGTCTTGGGCCTCGTTTTGGCGATCAAGCATGAGGTAGATGAGATCGAAACGGGAAATAAGAGTGGGAGGGAGTCTGATGTTTTCCACGACGGATCTCTTTGGGTTATAGCGGGACTCGACTGGATTCGCTGACGCAAGGACTGCGGTTCTAGCGTTTAATTGACAGACGATACCAGCCTTAGCGATGGAGATTGTTTGCTGTTCCATTGCTTCGTGAAGCATAACCTTGGTATTATCGTCCATTTTATCGAATTCGTCGATACAGCAGATACCTTTGTCACTCAACACAAGCGCACCTGATTCCAAAATAATTTCCCTGGTTTCAGGGTCTTTAGAGACGTAGGCTGTCAGACCGACCGCTGAACTTCCTTTTCCAGAGGTATAAATTCCTCTAGGCGCGATCTTGTGGACATATTGGAGGAGCTGAGACTTGGCGGTAGAAGGGTCTCCGACGAGTAATACGTTGACTTCGGCTCTATTAAGACGTTAAAAGATCAATATACTAAAGAGAATGAGTACCTGAAACGACCACGACCTGCTTGAGAGAACTCCTTTGGGGTACCTCCAAACAACTGACAGAGGATACCTTTCTTAACGTCTTCGTTTTCCCAGATACTAGGCGAGAACGAAGCAACGAGTTTATCGTAGATGTTAGGGTGATTTGAGAGTTCCAGGACTTGTTTCTTTGTCTCTTCGGTGAAATATTCCTCTTGGCTTCCTTCAGTGTTGAATAACTTCTGTTTCTGGCTCTTCGTGAAGGAGAGGACGTCGACGTAGGTATTAAAAACTGATTTAACAACTCGCTTGTTTTGCGAGAGTCTTCCGGCTTGTGCTCTGAAAATACCGGTGACTTCGACTTTATCACCAGGGCGGACAGAGTCAACAAGTTCTTCATAGGTCAATAAGTTAATGGTCTGAGGGGTCTCTCCATCAGGCACGCTGTCTGGGGTTTCTTGGAATTTCACGAGCTGTCTGTCCAAGAAACGGCAGAGATTGTGAATAATTTCAAAGGAAAATTTCGCCTTGCAACCGGCGCAGTCCTGAGGCTCCTCGATTCTTCCTCCGACGTTGTTAATCAATTCAGATCTGCCGCATTTCGTGCAGCGGAAATGGGCGGTTCTGATTTCTGGAATGATGTCAGAGCATCTGATAACGATTCCTTTCACGGCGATAAGGTGTCCAATGTCTTCAGGGTTAAGGTCTCTCATGCGTGACACCTTTCTCAAGTGGAAGAGATTCACGTGGATGGCTCTGGCCATGATGTTGACCATGGACATGTCGTCACCAGCAAAGAGCTCAGCGTAGACTTCTCCAGCGGCTTTATCGAATAATCCGATGATGTCTGAAGGGTAGTAGACGGTTTGGTTGTATAAGGTTCTGTCGTATTGGAAAATGTGGTCAGCGTCGACTTCGAGCACGTAATTTTCAGTTTCGCGGATCACGTTAAGCTTCGTGAGGTAAACCTTCTCGCCCATGAAGATTTCTTCACCTTGGTCGTTGACTGAAGCTGTGAAATTCTTCAAAAAGTTTCTGAATTTCGCTTCAACTTCTCTTCGGTCGATGCTTGTACCCCAAATGGTCTGACTGGCGGCATAATCAGTGGATTCATTGGCCAATGGCTAAATTATCATGGTTATATTGAGGGTGATAAAGTGATAATAGTACTAATATTTGAGAGTGTGTTGGGGATCCGACTCTTGTGCCAGGGTTGGTACCACTGGGGCCTTGACCAGGGTTAAAGTATCTTACACGAGCTAATTTGATGTAAGAATCAAGTCTTTTTTGATTGAGTTTTACTTTGGGAACCGAGAGCAGCGTGATTCTTGTTCTCGATCATCATGCGGGAACTGGATTCACGTGAGAAAGAGGGCTGAAGAGGCTAGGTTACCTGGAATGTGCGCTAACTGATCGATTTTCATTTTCGTCAATCACTATGGAAGAGGATCAGCAAAAGGGAGGCGGTTATAATTACTTTGAGAGCGACTAGCGCCAAGATCTCCGTCAGTTGGGTTAGACATGGGTTAGGATAGAACTCTTTTGGTTGTAATATTAATAATTCCGCGATTTTGAATTATATTTTGCAGAAAAATTGGCTTTAAAACTTTGTTGTTTCCCGCGAAAATCTTACGCCGGGAAAAATTTAATTTACTTTCAGGAGCGAGTTTTCAATACAATTTAGCGGCGAAACTTATTTCAAAATGATGAGATTTTAAAGATACTCCTCTAATCACTTTCTGAAAAGAGTCCATGCTTGCTTTGCTACAATGTTGAAGGATTGTCTCTGAGAAGTTTGAAAGAGTTTGCTAGGCTAGCAGGAATTAAATGAAGACTCTTCAACTGATGGAATTGATTTTTAGGAAGGGAGCTATTCCGGGTCTGGGTATCATTTCTATTGATTCAAAGTGAAGCCTCTCCACTTACTTCACTTAATTGGAAGCTTTTTCAAAGTAATCTGATGGATAATGGAGTTATTATTTGTGAAGCGAGATGAACCTCGAAACCGCGTTTATGATTCTTTTTGATTTGAATGATAAACTTAACCTGACGTATTTGCTGAAGTGATCCTGTAGTGAAAGAAGGCCTCATTGCAAGGTTAAAAGAAGCTTTTGAAATGGATTTAATTCACGACTTAAGCAAGTACCTTTTCATCAATAATTTACCTGCACTTAGTTAAATTTATTGACTTTGCTTCAAGTCATTTCAAGGTTTCCTCATATTTCCTTAGGCTCTGCTAAGGTGAATGAATGCTAGGAAATCGTAAGGGCAAAATACTATAATCGATCGCCTCAGATTATTGCCACTTGACCATCTTATTGATTAAATTTTCCTATCAGTTCTACTTATTCAGTAATATGGCCGGTATTGATAATAGAACTGCATCTATATTTTCATTTCCATTAGCGCCAATTCAGTACTGTCGCATTTCCAGGTTATTCCACCATGAGAATCACAGAATATTTGACCATAAAGTCAAAATTATTACTTTTACTACTTGACATCCTTGCGCCATTACATTATATCCCTAATGAATGAATTGCTTTCTATGTAAGAAGCAAAGGAAGTTCGACTTTTATTTTCGATGAGTTTGTTAAAGAAAAAAAAAATCAAACATTGATACATTACAAACAAAATCATTTTTCTAAGCCAAGATACTCTGATCAAAGCAGAAGTTGTGCGATTCCTAATTCACCCAAACACATCCTGTACCAATTTTGAGGCCTGCTACGCAACCGCCATGCTTCTAGTCTCATTCGTTAGCTCAGCTTTCCTGCTGGCCTTGCTTTAAAAACGCTACCAAAAAATCGCAGACCCCACATCAGAAGACATTCCTTATTCTTTCACTCTATGATGTAATTTTTCACTCATAATCGAGGTGGTCAATTCATTTTGCGTATAAAAAACTGTTAATTAGTGAAAAATCTACTCATTATTTAGCGAGTAGCTAGCTTCATTTTAGCCATTTAATTGAAACTAGCTAGTATTTAATCGAGTTCAAAAAAATTTTCTTCATTATAATTCTTTTTCACAAATGAAAAAGGCGCAATTCGTCGATTTGATATTCACCGCAATCGAAGCCGGTGAATCCGAAAAAGTCATCAGGCTCTACGAGCAATATCCAAAATATAAAAACAGCTTTTCTTCATCAAACAGCTGGTCTCCAGTCGCTTACGCCTGTCGGTACGGAAACATCGATTTAGTCAAATATTTCATCAGAAATAATTTCAATTACGAATCAAGTCCAGGGTTTAACCTCCTCCACGTCTGCTGCCTGTCTGGAGAGGTCGGCATGCTTCGTTTTTTGGTTGAAGAGGTTAAAATGAACCCCAACTCCATCCCCATTGATAACATAAACCAGAGTTCCCCTATCAAAATCGCCTGTAAATATCAATTCTTTGGACTGATAGAATACCTCTACGACCATGGAGCCTATGTAATTGATAACGGTATTTACCACAATGTTTACCCTACAAGAAGCATCGATAAGGACGGCCGGAAAATTAACGAGATATTTCGAAATTCTAAAGGCGAGGAGATACCTCCCAGCGCGATTCTCAAGGTCCAAGACTATAAAGACCCAAAAATTCGTTCTTTTTTCCGCTGGCTGAGATACCGAAATTTCTTGTTCACGGTCCATGCAGTTAAAAGAAACAAGGCAATGCAGAAGCAAAAGTCGCTTGCGAATGTGCTCGTGGAGTACCATGACCAAATTCTTGGGTATTTATAGTTCGAACACTATTAGCACGCACTATTTATTATTATTTTTGTATCATTTCTACTATATATATTCAGTACCAGAACTGAATCGAATAGATAACCATTAGTCTATATACAGAAAATCATAAAGCAAAAAAGAAAGTATTCCTATGCCTTTGGTCTACAAAACAAAAGGGAATTTGGGAAAAGCCCCATATCTAATAAATTTCTCTTATCGTCTCTAGGAAAAACCTCAAATGGGTATCGTGTGAATAGCTCAAACTCTTTGTTTTCACTGTAGTTGGAAGAATTAGTGAGCGTTTTATTTCATTAAAATTACCAATATTTGGAGACTAGAGTGTACACTTTCGAGATCATATCAGTCGCAAGCACCTTCAAGATCAAATTGCTATCCTTCTCATGAAGCTGTATCTTTAGTGTGGTAAGGTTCTCAAGCTCTTCATTAGTGAGCTGCCCCGCTTTCTCTTTCTTATCGATTTCTGTCTCGACTTCTACCGTCGAGATCTGCGGTATTTGCTATATAAGAAATGGGAATTTAAGCTCTTGCTTTCAATGGTGGTGGATATACAATTGTGTGTCGAAGCGGGTCGTCCTTCTCGTCTGTACTCGTGCTTTTAACGGCGCCTCCACGCTCTAGCCGTTTCGCGATTTCTTCTCGAATAGGCACGATTTTCCCATCGCGAATGACTTTTTCAGGCAGATTTTTAAGGAAGGCTTCTTTGGATTGGGGCTTAAGGCCGATCTCGTCGAGTTTGCTGAAATCTTTCACTTTGTCGTTGCCTGGTCTGTTATCAAAGTCTTCGAGTGTTTTATCCATGAATTTTAGCAGAGTGCCGTCAGGGAATTTGTGCTTAAGGATTGAAGGGAAGTAGCCATCTAAAATATCAGCAATGATGTTCTAAGCAGATTGTTTAAGAGACCCGGACGATAATATTCCAATTACATGAGCTTCTTTAGTGGCGTATTGATAATAGGGGTAGCCTTTGATGACCAGACCGTTTTTGAAAAATGCAATGGGGAGAGCATCCATTCTCTATTAGAAATTAACAAGAGGACTTGTTAGGGACAGAATAGCTTATAATTAGTACCTTAAACTTATGTGCTCCATCAACTTTGGTGATTTCCTGGGCTCCGTCTCTCTCTACAAAGGTATTATCAGCGAAAAGTCCCATGACGGAAAATAACTACCCATGATATAATTCAACTCCTCAATTCGTCTGCCGATGAGCCCTACATCAACCTCAGTAGCGTAATTCACTTTAAAAAGATCATTTCCATGTTGGATCTCTTTAGATATAGCTTTCCCTTCTGCTTGCGTCGTTGCCTCGGAGTTATGTCCGACCCATTTGAGTCCATAATCATTCAAAAATTTCTCAATTTCAAGGATCTTTTTCCTCAGCTTATCATTTTCTTCCTTTGAGATAATAACTCTCCTGCATCAATAATCTATTTACTTTTGTCTGCACTAACTCCTCCTCTTTATCTCCGTGTGCTTTTACTCTGAGAACAGTCAATTCCTTTGACAGCTTCTCCATAATCTCAGCCTATCATCAAGCAGTTTTGACTCTATTTGCTATTAAAATCAGCAATATACCTTCTTCAGTAGCTCTTCCCTTTGAGACGACACCGCCATTTCTAATTTCGTCAGCTTAGCCGCCATCGTGGCAATGGCATCTCCTCCAATACCACCTCCTTTACATTTTAAGTCGAGGATTATTATTATCAGTCCCATTGAATATTCTATTACCAGCCATCGGCGGTTTGCTCGTCGGAAGTTTTTTCTGTGAGCCCTTAGGACTAGGTTTTCCAGCGAAGTTCGCGTTTCCAAGATTCGCAACGAGTACAGGATTATCTCGCTCTGAAAGAAGAGTTTTTAGCTGCTTAATTTAGTGACAAGGTCATACTTTTAAAGATGTCAGGGTTGAAATTTTTTATGAGTCTCTGTTGTAGTCGGCTACTTATCGCAATGTTATCATCTTCGTTTTGCTTTGGAAGAACATTTCGTTTTATGTAGTTATCTTCTAGTTGAGTCAAAGAATCTGCCTCGGCGTTGCTTTGAGCGGTGGAAGCATCTTCCCCCTTACCAATAGACCATGAATCGGCGATGTGGAATTCTCCTTGCTTGTCCATCGTGGTATTTCGAAGTTATTCGCGTCGATTTATTCCTCACCGGCTTTTATTTCAAAAGTTTAAATTCTGCTCTCTTATAGAAAATTTAGACTAGTCGGCTCGGAAGATCAATAATTTCTTTTCGTTATAGTTAGGAACCAATAAAGTTAGTACAGCCTCAGCCGTGTTGCCATGGCATAGACTGGAATTACTACTAAATACAATACTTAAAGGTGACCTATTTCTCTATATTCATTATGAATACATTTATTAGTCTGTTCTTTATTATGATTTAGCATATATTGATCTGATAAATCTTCTCTCAGTACTCAATTAGGTCCCTTACAATTATTTTCAAGAAAAATTGATCAGAGATTTTCAAGAGCTTATTCGAACTCATAGAAATATATAAAATTTGCTAATAATTCTGTGGAGTGGGGATGATGAGGTGTTATTAATGGAAAGGCGACTTTTTCCGAGACAAATAGGCAATCCATAGACCTTTTTTATTTTATCAAATGAAAATTTCCTTTTTCCTTGCCCTTGGAATTCGTTATATTTAGCTATGAATAAATTAATTTCCTTAGTGAACACGTTTGATGAAACATGTGAACTTCTTACTCATCTTAAATTCCTTGCATGTATCAAAAAGAGTCATTAAACCAAACCAGCGATCCCAGCGATCAGCTCTTCAGATCATTTGATCTCTCGACGAAATGGAAGAGGCTATTAATGTCTCTGATTCAATTTTGTGATTCCTTTGGAGTATACGTTAGCTGCTCGCACAACCAATTGGTTATTGCCCTCTCTTTCAGTACATTCGCTTTAAGTACTACGTTTTTTTAGTGGGGACCTTTTGAGTCTAATATCCATTATGTTTATTAATTCTCAGCCAAGGAATCGAATAAAACTCTTCTTAATTCACATTTATTACGCTTGTAAATTCGTACCGGAGTCTTAAGGGTAGTGAATTTAAAACACACAGAAATTGCGCAATTACTCTCATGTTGGAAAAGCTAAAAGGCTTATTTATTTGCTCAGGCAAAAAGGCCAAGAGAGAAGATAAATACAAGCCCAAACCGGTTTAATCTTCCTTCTATGCCTGGCCATAACCCGCATATTTCCTAAAAAAGAAGAGAGATGATCCAGAAAACGACGAGTTCGAGAAGAAAGCGACCAGTTCACCTGAAAACCCCGATAAGTATGCCTTTGATACCCTGAAAAGGTCCTTTATCTTCTGTTCTAGCTGCGTAAAACTCGTGACCGCTCCTGAAACACCGAAAAATTCAAAGTAAATCATGAATTACCAGCAAATCTAATGCTTTTATGCCCAGAAACGAACCGGTGACTGACACTCCCGTCAGTAGCGCAAATGACGGCCAGACGCAGAAGGCCGAAGATCCTAAAAAAGGCGAATCAACGGCAGTTAATGTAAAATATCACGGCTTTTACATTGGAATAACTTTTTTAAGCAGCCGAAGGCCGCGAGTAATGAAAGCGATCAGATCGATGAAATCATCGCGAAATTAAGAAAACTTAGCTTCAAAGAGAGGTAAAACAGATCGTTCTAGCCACCAGATTCTTAAGTAACTCATAATTATGCAGGATAACAGCAGAATATAACTTTATCGAGAAATATTTCAATCACGAAACTACGCATACCTACGCCATTGACTCTCCTTGGCTTGAAAAATACGCAGAATTCGTCACCAAAGGAAAAACCAAAGAGCCAAAAGCATGCGATAACACCCAAGTTGCCGAAATTATCAGCCGAGGCGAGTACACTGCTGACAAATACCACCCAATCAACCAGATTATCTGGGATTTCCTGCGGAAAATGTACGGAGCCAGCCCAGAAGTCAAGCTGAAAGTCCCTGAACCAGAGCCAAAAACCGCACAGAGAACCACAAGGAGGACCTCAACCACTTCTAGTCGAAAGGGATCTTACAGCGAGCAAAGACCCACTGCTAGAGACCTCAAATCGAGACCAATTGGAATCTCAAATGAATTGTATTTCTGCTACTTAAACGCAGTTGCGCAAGCCTTGATGGGCATTGAATGTCTTACTGAAGGGCTTATCGAGAGAAATAAGGCTGGGAAGGTCGGGCCTTATACAAAAGCATTTATAGAGCTGATAAAAGATCAGAAAATCGGCAGGGACACGAACGCAAAAAGCCTTAAATTGCTTGCGTTAGATACGTTTAATCATAATGATCAGCATGATGCGCATGAGTTTTTATTGCATTTGCTTTCGAACATTCAGGAGGAGGCTTGCTCCACAAAACCGAAGGAAGTTCCAGCAGAATTCGCTGATGCGGAGAGTGCTTGGAGTTTTTATAAAAAATATCACAATTCAGTGATTGATGAATTATTCGCTGGGCAAATTTCAAGCCGAGTCACCTGCGATAACTGCAATAGCGTTTCTTATTCCTATGACCCCACGATGGATCTTTCCTTGCCTTTAAACAACCGAAATAGGAGTCTTGATGATTGCATTAGCTCCTACTTTAAACCGGAAGAGCTACCGGACCTATATAACTGCGAAAAATGCAAAAAATCCGCCAAAGCTGTAAAGAAATTTAGTTTAGAAAAAATGCCTCGAGTGCTCGTTCTCCATCTGAAGAGATTCCAAATGTTTCCAAAGAAGAAGAAAATCTCAGAGTTTGTTTCATTTCCAGTAGATTCCCTCAGCTTGAGGAAGTAAGGCCGCTTTTATTTGTTATAAGCTAAATTTTTCTTCAATAGGAACGGGGAAAATTCAAGCGAGCAGGTTCGATATACTCTGAAGGGAGTTGTCGTTCATATCGGCTCCGCGAATGCTGGGCACTACGTAGCGCTCAGTAAGCGAGAGAATGATGTAAGCAATCCATGAAAATTTGATTTAATTGAGTCGATGTTAGTGGTATCTCTGCGATGATGAGTCGATAAGGCGAGTTTCGTCACGAGAAATTGCGAATAAGGAAGCATATTTGCTTTTTTACCAAAGAGTCGATTGAAAGAGTTTTGGTTGTAAGTGAGGGTTGTTATGAAACGAGTTAATAATAGGTTACTTTTCCACTGACGATGCTAACTGGTGACGGTTAATTAGTCGTACGAAAAGATCAGAAATATACTGCACATTTTGAAAAATTGGTTTTTTGTGCCATGAGAAGTAGTAAATCCAATTTTTTTTGTGTTGGAACTTAAACTTTACTTTTTTCAATGAGTATCAATATATCTTATATATGAAACATCCTTTCTATGGCAAAACTGCAATTCTAAAATTTCGCATTAGTAGTATTAGTATAAGTCATAGAGCTCGAAGCAATTTTCCTTGAGTTTATTTCTTTGCTGCTTTGCTTCTTGTGATAAATGAATCAAGTGTCATGTTTCTACTCCGAATGCGTCCAGTTGAGCTAGAAGGCGTTGCTATCGTAAGCAGCTCTCTGATTTTTGCTATCTTCTCGTCTCTACATGTTTTACATGCAGTTTATCCTTCTAAAATATCAGGAAATCGTACATTTTGCTTATGTTTTGAGGCTTTTCGGAATTATAATCTCTTGTAACTAAACGGATGATGTTGACGCTAATAGTATTTACGATTGGTGGTAATTCGGCTTCATTTTGCTTAGATTGCTCGTTAGGTTTATTTCGCATGGATTTGATTGATAGCTCAGAGATAGATTCGTTAATTCTAACAGAAGTTAATTTATTTTTCCATTGGAACAGCAAATGCAATACAATTTCCCTAATAAATATGGATATGCCCTGCTGCATTCAAAAGCCCTGAAAAACTGACGATGAAGTTCTTTAAGTTTAAGATTATCATATATCATCCTACTCAATTACCTCAAGTTCAAGATGGGTTGAATTCCCAGTCCCGTCTTTTATAGAACAATACATACGCAGCAGGAGTGCAAACATCTTTTTCGTTCTGCTCTTTCACCGTGGAATCGTCAAAGCAATACCATTGGTTTTTCCTCCAATTTTTAGCATAAGCAGTATAATGTCCAAAACCAGTCTTTCCGAAATGGTTCACCACGCCAAATAAATCATAATGCAGATTGTCCTGCTTTAGCACTCTCCTGTTTCCTAAAATGATATTCTCCGTTCCTTTTTCCATCAATTTCTGCTCTTCTTTCGTACGAGGAGGCATCTTCATGGGATAATCCATTGGAAGTTCATGGTTTTTAACGAAAGCGCTTATGTCCAGCTCATTTGTCGGGAAATATATTGGTATTTCAATCTTCCCGCTGTTCTGACCGCCTCCGCTCCTGAACCTCTTGAAATGTACGATTAATATAGGCGGAGCCTTGTAAATCTCCATCTTCTTAAATGCTCTCTGGTGCTTTTTACATATATTACAGTACCATTTGTTATCTTCTGCAAGCTGCTCAGGTTTTTCAAACTGCTTAAAACAATCCTGAATTTTTACACTCTCCAGTTTTTTCTCTGGGGATGCTTCCTTCGATTCTTCGGCTTTCTCAGGAATCGGCACAGAGACCGACATGAAAGGGTCGTAGGTGATCAACACACGATTGCAGTCAGGACAAGTGATTTGGGATCTGAACTGTCCATGAAAAAGGTCGACGATGACTGACTGGTTCCTCTTAAAGTGATTATACCAGCTCATGAGCGGAATAACATCGTCATCAGCGCTATCCGACTCTAGCTTCTCTACCGACGGCTTGCTAGTCACTCTATTCAAATCCTCGTGAATGCCATCTAGCAGGTAATTCAAGAACTCTTGGGAATCGTGCTGCTGGTACCCGCTGAACTAAATAAAATCAATTAGCATTATTCTCACCAAGCGAGTTACTATGTTGTGGAATTCAGCAAGAGTGTGCTTGAAGCCCCAAGGAGCGAAAACGTTCGCTGTACCATACCAGAGGTTTTTTATGAGGTTGGCGTATTTTTTCACGAGCTTTCCTTTCGTTCCAAGCATATTTTTCTCATTGATTTCCTTAAGAAATTGTCCTTGAAGAAAATACTCCGTCAGCTCTTTTAGATTAGAAAGACACTGTAATCCACTGTTCATAAAACAAGTATTTCCGAGGTTTTGCAAGCCTGTTGTTCCCAAACGTGAATCAGGAGTCTCTTTTAGCTGTCTTTCTTCGTCCTCTTCGATTTGCGCGCAGGTTGCCATATGCGCGTTCTTGTGAGCTTGCCTGCATTGGTCAGAACAGTAAGAAACCTACATGAACGGTTATCACTTTTTATTACAAACGATTAATTTGCGTACATTAGCGCACACACATGAATACTTCAACAGCGTATATTTCTCGCAACCCTCGCACTTTTTGATCACAGGGATATCAGCATGAACGAAATTCCACTCACTTCCAATCTCATTGATCTCGATAAATAAATAATCGCTCTCAGCGATATCAGCGTTCTCGAGAGTACTCTCGGCTTTCTTTTCCATATACTTTCCCCTGAACGAGAAAGCGTAGTCAAACGACGTGGATTTCTCGCAATGTTCCTTGATCTTGCTAAAGGTTTGCGGCAGCGTAAATTGAGGGTCCAATAGCCAGAGTCTCAAGTTATCTTCATCAACGATAGGGTTTATAGACGTGTTATGCCTGTAAGCGCTACTGATGTACCGCCCTGCGTACTCCGAGTTCAACACATTGATGATTTCTGATTTGAACTCCTTCAACGAGGCTTGGCTGAAATATTGCACGGGATGAGCAGTAAATCGCTTTACTTTAGAGCTTTCGATGTTGCGTAGTAGCTGATTATTGATAAAAACCACATTAAACTACCCAATTAGTAAGTTTGAAGGAGTGCTATGAGGTATATTACCTGTTTCAGACGAGCTTCAACCCTCTTGTGGCCGTCTGACAAAGTAATTCTGGGTCTTTTTATTTCAAATCCGGTATATCGACGCTTATACTCTTGCCATAGCTCTTCTGATAGGATTAGGTAGTCCTTCTGCGCTTGGATTTGGTCTTTGATAAAGACATTTGCGATATGATCCTCAGTAGGAAATTTGATCGCGTTTTGTGGATTGATAATGAGATCTTCATTCATTTCACCAGGATGGATTTGGCCTTGAAGCCGATGGTTTGGCTTTCCGGCACGAGAGATTTCGTTGTAGGAGACGTAGCGTGCCCATTTGTCATACCATGACTTTGAAAGCAGGTAAGAGTATTTATCTTGGCTTTTTGTGAATTCTCTTTCAAATGTATGATAAAGATGGTTAAAAAGGATAGCTTCAGCTGTTAAGGCTTCGAGTCTCTTGTGGTCTATTACTTTTGGAGTGTAATTCCTGAGAAATTCTTCTGTTTCATTCCTATGAATGATGAATGATGGTGTTGAAGCGATTGTAGGAAGTTTTACTCGCAAGGTTTTGTTGTGCTACTTTGATTGGACATTCAGTAGACGTGTTTCTTGTGTGTCGTAGAGGTAGAAGGCTCGGATTAAGCGAAATGGATGGTTTTGGTGTTAGATATTTTTTATGCTGAGTGATTAATTCACAATATCAAGTGAAAAAATGATTTAGATTCTAGGAGGTGATTGGGATTTCGTATATCTAGCCAGGAGCAATGAAAGCAACGAAAAATTTCTGTATTCGCTTGAATCTTTGAGCTAGAATCAACTAAATGAGAATATTTTACTCTAGAAAACGTTCAGAGAAACTGTCATTAAGTTCTATTGAAAAATAGAGCAGAGTTGACTTCCATTGAAATTGAAATTGTATCATAAAATTATATTAATTGTGTGTGCTTTGTAGATAGCATTAGGTTCAACAGTTTTTCCGGAAAAAGCCTAAAAATTTGTTTAGGATAGTTGTTTTTTTGCTATTTGTCAAGATACTCCTCTCAGGATATATATCGTTTAATTTTTCTGTCATACACATAATAAATCATATGAAAACATAGATATCAGGAGTTATCTCATCAATTAAAACTGTGTTCTTTGCTGGAGATATAAAAATTTTTCGTGGTAGGTGTGCAGGAAACTATTAAGAAATGTTAACTTTTGTGTGAGTAGTGTGAAACTTTGTGACAAGAATATTTCATTACGTATGTAAAAACAACTTCTACATTGCAAGTTTGAATCTCTGCAAAGGCATCTGTTCAAGATCTCATGTTTTTCTTCTGGCTTTCAGTGCCGATAACCCTCTCTCTACACTATACGCTCAATCTCCATATTCTCCATTTGCTATTCTATTTAGATTGAGTTATGTAAGGGAAATATGTACATCCTTTGGTCTTTTCAAAACGGAACACTCTTTTGATATTGTCTCGATTCGCGATATCGAATATCTAAAATTTACTTTGTGTGTTTTCCCCCTCATGGTAAAGTGATACCAGCAAACTTGGGTTAGGAATTGATAATAGATGTGTCCAACACCATCTTGTTCAGAGAAAATTGTTGTCATAGAATGGATAGTGTATTTCGATGATGTTCGTTCGGTTAGTGCAAAAGATCCAAAGTCTGCTCTCATCTGGGACTATGAAAGCCATTGTATTCCCCAAAAAGGAAAGAAAATTACGAGAGTCTTGCTTCAAACTAAGGATCTTGCTATCTTAAACTATAGCTTTAGTTTCTTCATCTACAGTGCGAGTTTCGTTGAGGTTGCTATTATTGATAGAATCTGATTATTTATGTTCTATGTGAGATGGGTTGATTTCCTTCTATTCTAAGGATAGCAGATGCTTTAGCCTCCATTAATAAAGGTAGTTACTGTTCCTGATGAAATGAGGTTGATGGACCACCGTTTAACTGAGTTTTGTGCTGAGAATCCATGGCAATTAATCAAATCTTCTTAGAAATTGTAGATTAATTTTTATTCCCAAATCACATCAGAAATTTAGAACAGTGCATGCTACCGAAATAAGTAATGGACTTCTAACTGGATCTTCCTTCATAAACTAATTCTATGAAAGTGAAATCATTGATGAATTGGACTTCTACACTATTCTGGAAGTATGAACATGATGATTAAATCGGTCTAACAATTACGAAAAAGAAGCTAAAGTCCTCAAAAAAGGATCTGAATATGCTCTTCTGATTTTGATGGGTACATGTAAAATCCGGGCCCTAAACCTGCTGCTTTGTGTACAATTTTCTCACAAGGTACTAAACTCACATAGCAAAGGAATACTTCAAATAAATCGTCAACGATGAAATTAATTATATAGCAATTGATCAGAGAGCAGTATCAATTGAGGTCTTTGATTATGAGATTATGAGGTGATTCTTCTGTGTTTCTCTTTTGATCCTTCAGGTTTAAGTTGTTGTCTTTGGTTCTTAAAACTGAGCGATTTGAATTCCACCACACTCTGAGATCTGTAAGAAGCTGCTTATCTTTAGCTTCTTTTTCAAAATACGCAGGAGACAAATTCCTAAGAAACGCAAACATTTCATCATCTTCGGATGAATATTTGGGAATAGGAGGAGAGTTGTTTTGTAACGAAATAAAGCTTATTCTCATAGTGTTATCTTCGAAAAACTTTCCTCCTTCTCTATGAGGTGTTGTGTCGACAACAGGGACTTGTGGATCTGAGAGCGGAATCGGTTGAACTTGATTCTTTTTAGCTCTGAGCTCTTTAATGTATTGAAAAATGGACCATACTAATTGTAGGACCTGGATGAAACTTATTATTGCTCCTGCAAGTGTTGAACTAATCGTTAGAATGAGAAAAGCAAATCCAATCTCGTCTAAGGTTGTTGCATCCAGATCAACAAACCCAAAAATCAATCCAAGAGTCACGCAGCCGTATGCTGTTAACTCGATGAACAATGTCATTCGCCTCATCCATCTTACTTGGAGAGGTTGATAGATGATGTAGTATGCAATGAACGCTGTACTTAAAATCCAATTGAGAATTATTTGAGTAAGAGGAGAAAAAGCCATTAAAGCGATAACTGCAACAAACAGAAGAGACTTCAGGAGTGAGATTGGAAGAAATAGGATCTGAATTCGTTTGTTGCGCTTAAAATCTTCAAAAAGAATTTCATATTTTTGTAATCGCTCTTCTTGCTCTGGATCCTCTGGAGTGCCTTCAACTTGAACGAGATATTTCATGTTCTTTATCAATATCCAGAAAATCAACCCAAGCAGGGTGAGGAAAACCAATAGGAAGATTATTCCTATTGCCAAAGATGCCATTGATGATGATGTTGGAGGTTCGAGTAAGGCCGAATTGTATCGCATGTTAAGGAGCGACCATAAACATCCGGATTGAAACATTGAAAGGATGAATG
>ENA-UOUE01000166-UOUE01000166.1-compost-metagenome-genome-assembly--contig:-NODE-166-length-53756-cov-7.927253_pt1 | contig 53756 bp, 29 predicted proteins | sample MGYA00238146_ERZ747223 | MGnify/ENA primary metagenome ERZ747223 (study PRJEB28781, sample SAMN06268865) | compost metagenome | isolation source: single cell | place: USA: California, Emeryville, Joint... | reverse complement strand
TCACTGAAAGTCCGGACCCCTCCATTAGATTTTAGATTTGAGATAATGTCAACCATCTGTGAGGTATAGGTGAGGATCACGACCATACAATACACTTGGAAGATGAATTCTACTATTCGAGATTCTGCATTCAATTTCTTGAGGAAATCCAATTTGAAGTAATAAATTGTGAGATGATACAGATAATTCAGGAATGACATGTTCTTTCCTTCGTAATACCAGAGGATAACCGCGAAAACGACAGGCATGGCCATCATCACCAGATAAAGAGAAGTTGTGAATGGTCTGACGAAGAACCAAGATCCAACCCCATAAGTGGATGTGATATTCTGGAAATAGCCAATACCAAATCCGATTTGGAAAGTTCCTTGAGAATATTTGAAACCGTTCCTCATGTCTTCAGCGATGATGGGCAACGCTATGATGACTCCAAGAACATTATCTCCAGGCTGTTCTTGGTACACGGCGTCGGTTGATTCAGGCCATGGAAGACATTCAAAGATAAAATCTTGCCCTTCGATGTAGCCAGCAATCTTAAATGCATCTCTGACTGCGTTAAATTCGATTCCGGACATGGCAGAGGAGTTGTAAGGGTCATCGACATCACACCTGTCAAAGAAGGCATAAGGCGAGACGATGAAGCGAGGAATGGAACTGGCATAAGAGAGAACTCCGATGCAAAACAGAATAAGATGGAGAAGGACTTTTGACATCGTAAATTTGAATTAATAATGATATAAATTAAAAGTTCAGTGTTAACGCATCATCATTATTGTACTGCATGATTCATAGCCTGTTTGAAATTATTTTATTTAATCAAGATTAACTTCTGAGGTATTCAAATGGTGCCTTATCTTACAATGAACACTCTTTCTCAAGGCCATTGATTTAATGTCCAATCTCATCATCGATGACTCAACTAGCCGATTTTGTTTTCAGATTTGGCAGTTATATGTGCCAATCCTCAGTCTTCGTAAATAAAACTCGTTCTGACAGTTAATGCGAATGAAACAACGCTGGAACTTGAGTGTTTACATTCACTTCGCATGATTGACTGATCCCTTGGTAACTCATCGCTCTTTTAACCAAAAAATCTTATTTTCTCAAAAATTTTATATGTTCTTGTCAAACAGTGAATACCAACTTCATTGTTTCTATCTCATGTTCAGTTCCAATAAGTTAACCGCGCGATTGGAGAGAAGAATATAGAATAGATCATCATGGGCTGAATTAGCGATATTTTCAGGAGACCAGGACACCAAGCCCCTTCTAGCAACCCTAAAGCATCGATATAGCTTCTATTGTAAGTCTTTCTTATTCGAGAATAGATCATTCGGGACTAAGATGCTTCAATCTTACTTTGAAAAATACCAATCATATATATCTGATCGTATGGTTTTTATTTTTCCAATAAGTAAGGGTATTTACACCGGTGGTAGAAGGGAAACTGAGAATTATTGTGGAAGTTGGACTCAATTTGAATTAGAGTGAAAGCATTGTACAAAATACTCAAAGTTAAAATTAACAGAGTTGAGAGCATAGCTCCCTGTTGTTAGTACTGTGCTTGTAGGGCTAATTAGAAATGAGCCTGACTGTTTTGATCATCATTCACTTTCACAAAGGATCAGAGCTGCTCTTGAGTTTTAAATGTTATTTTTTAAAAATGAACAATCTCAATTCTAAATGATGAGTTAGACTTTTAATCTGAGTTTACTATAACATCCACACTTCGAGAATCGATATCACCAATGATGAACCATTGCTAAGACCAAAAGGTATCAATATGTTTCGACTAATGATCACATTGCACATCTCAGAAAGGGTATGTTAGGTCTGAGTGCGGTCTATCATTTGGGTTCTATATAAAACAAGAATGTAATTATGCAATACCTTTTCTTCGATTCCTTTACTTAAGTTTCCGAAAGGATCAGAGCGATTCACGCGGAATCAAAATAAGAATTAATAGACAATAGAAATATATTCACGTACGAGAAAGGTTCAGAGTAGAGACGCTCCATAAGTAAGAAATTGAGGCAATTCCTTATTTATTGTAGAGTTGTTGGAGAATCTAAATGAACAAAATGAGAATAATGTAGAAAATGTTCAATGAACAAAGGAGAATATACGGGTTTAAAGTCTGGAGAGAATATCTTGATAAAAATTTGATATAACAATATATCTATATACAAATAAGTATATTCTGTTTATCATATCATAGCACTAAACTAATACGATTAGGAACATCAAGATATTTCAAAAATTCATAAGTTTTTCAGCTTCAACAGTTTCGTGAATCTCCTACCTTAATCCTAAGAATAATGTGCATTGCTTGACCAACAAAATTGCTACTCTGTTCAAAATTTCCTTAACAGAGGTTTTTGGGTTGTTTAATTATCATTTTTGCGCTTTGCTGAATTGCTTCAGGTCAGTTTTCTTGTAAACGAAAGGAGATATGTTTTTCCTCGGTTTTATGATTTTCGATGAATATATAGGCGGTACCCCAAAGCGACTTTTCTTTGCCAACTCCATCGATCTAATATCAGAAATAGATCCAGAATCCTCCTCTCGTAAAAAAACTATAGTTGAATCATCACCATCAATCCGGTAAGATGAATTTAATGCTCTGGGCACTGTACTCCTGATGATTGCTCCCTGGTTCATTGAATCGTTATTATCATTCTTTATTTGATTTCTTCCGGCAACCGCCTCAGAGAACCCAACGATAGTAGTCGGACTGCTTGATTTTTCTGAGTGTTTTTTCGTTGCGTCTTTGGCAAATTGGTCTCCTTCTTCTTTCATTCTGCTCAAATCAACTTCAATATCAAGGTATCTCTTTTCATAGTAAGCAACCATTTCTTTCGCCTCATGTTTGTCAAGTTTATGATGCAATGCATGACGCAAATTCGCATTAAATTTCAGAACCTTATCATTAAGACCCGACACTAATGCCCTCGTTTTTAGTCGCCGCCTAATCCTCGCTTCTACTATCTCCTCGATGTCTTGACAACTGTGGACTCGATCCGTCGGCTGAACGCTCAGGTCAATAGAATGATGCTTTGGTGTTATATCTGGCGCAGAAGGTAATCTTTTTTGATAATCATTCAAAATTTGCGGATTTGGAATTTTTATCATGTTCAAGGATTTTTTCGGAGCTTTTTTGAAGAGGCTTTCCTTGAACGCATCAAAAATTGACTTTCTAGCTTTCCGAGCGATGAACATAGGTTTCAACAGTTTCCGAAATTCAGGATCTCTTTTCATCAGAAATAATAAAGCCAATCGAGTTCGTAAGGGAAATTGCATTGTATTGAAGCAATCGCTGTATGTAGCAACTGCTTGCTCTCGAGTTTTCCGAATCATATCCTTTGAAACCATCGCGACGAAAGTCGTTCGAGAGTTTACAGCTCCCATCAGCTTTTTTTCTCTGGGCCCTCTGATTTCAAGATCGTAAAAATTTAAAAAAGACCATTTTCTGCCAAAACTGACCATAGATAACAGCTTAAAGATGATCGCCACTCCGAGACAGAGACCCCAGATCACCCAAAGCCCATACATATCATTAATATTGATCTGCATTGATCCAGAGCTTGGATTCAAACATTTTTTCGTACTCGCTGCTTGTTTTCCTTCAGCGAATCTTGTTGACTGGTTCTTCTGATCTAGAGCCTCGATAATAGCAATGTCCATCCTTTCGATCATCTCCTGAGTTGCTGTGAGTTTACTCCACAGAATCGCATAATTGATTTCAAGAGCATTTGTTAAGACAGTAGAAAAACGGCAGTCTGATTCAGTGAGAGCCTCAACAATGGCGTTTTCGAATAAAAAATAAGGCACGTCTTGGTTTTCAAGACAGAAAATGAAGTCATCAATGGTGGAGAGTTGAACAGGTTCGTAGAGTTCAACTGGCCGACCATACACAGCAGTAACATAGTCTAGGTAGGTCGGATCTGTTGTTATTCTCATTCCTCTCAAATCACTGAAAGTCCGGACCCCTCCATTAGATTTTAGATTTGAGATAATGTCAACCATCTGTGAGGTATAGGTGAGGATTACGACCATACAGTACACTTGGAAGATGAATTCTACTATTCGAGATTCTGCATTCAATTTCTTTAGGAAGTCCAATTTGAAGTAATAAATTGTGAGATGAAAAAGATAATTTAGAAACGACATATTTCTCCCTTCATAAAACCAGAGGATAAGCGCAAAAACGACAGGCATGGCCATCATCACCAGATAAAGGGAGATTGTGAATGGTTTGACGAAGAACCAGGATCCAACCCCATATGTAGATGTGATATTCTGGAAATATCCAATACCAAATCCGATTTGGAAAGTCCCTTGAGAATATTTGAAACCATTCCTCATGTCTTCAGCGATGATAGGCAATCCTATGATTACCCCAAGAACATTATCTCCAGGCTGTTCTTGGTACACGGCGTCGGTTGATTCAGGCCATGGAAGACATTCAAAGATAAAATCTTGCCCTTCGATGTAGCCAGCAATCTTAAATGCATCTCTGACTGCGTTAAATTCGATTCCGGACATGGCAGAGGAGTTGTAAGGGTCATCGACATCGCATCTGTCGAAAAAGGCATAAGGCGAGACAATGAAGCGAGGAATGGAACTGGCATAGGAGAGAACTCCAATGCAAAACAGAAAGATGCCGGGAAGGACTTTTGTTGACATTTAAAACTGGATAAATACTGATAAAATTTTTAATTAAAGGTATTTTCCATATAAAAATGTACTACTTACTGCAAATTAGGTTTATCCTGCATTATTCATAGTTTGTTTGGATAAATTCTATATTAGCAATATACATTCCGAACCGGGACTAATTAATCCAAGAATGTATATATACTACCAATCGTGAGTCTTTCTTCTCATCTAGCCTTATCTTCTATTGCAACACGAATTTTTCGAATTCTTGCTCACATTTTTCGCGATATTTAATTATGTCCGAGCTTAATTCAAATTGCCCATTCAATGCACAATTCAATCAAGAAAGATGGGACAAAACCATTGAGATAACTGTTTTTGCAAATGTGTTGCGGTATCTTAAATTTTCTTGTTTTAGGACTTGCTTCTTATGTTCAATAGCTATTGTGATTGAACATGTGAAGTAGAACCTCATTCTCAAGTCTGAAAGCGTTGATTTGTTTGTAATTCATTTTCTTCTCAGCCATCCAAGAGCCTTTTCATGATGGTCCGTTACTGGCTCTTCCACAGAAATATGGGTGCAAGCTTACTTTAAAATTTTTATTTCGTTCCAATAGTGAATCAAGCGTTTTAAGAGAATAGAACGACGAACGTCGGAATTAATTATCTCGATAGAGAATGGGAGCGCGTTCTTGTCATCGAACCTCCAGCATCAACTTTTGTTGTGTCCTTGATTCGGTTTAGAATCACGCAGACAGAGTTAATTTGGCGGCTTCTTTTCGTTAAGGAGAGGGGAGATACCACTTCCAAAGTATATGTCTATTTTTGTAGAAGGATCTTTTGTTGGTAGTGATTATTGAGTTAGGATCCCGAATAACCCTAAAGTAAATCTTTAATCGATCGATTTTACCTTTGGCCGTTTTTTTTTTTGATGATAAAATTTAAAACACCTTGGCAGCCCTGACCAGTTGTGCATGAGAATAGGGTTCAGTGCAGCCATTCTGAGAAGAAATTAGTCTTGCAAAAGCTCTATTGTCCACCTAGCTGCAAACTTTGCTTTTGCTACTATTCTCTTTTAATGTTAACTTTGAGGAGTTTGCATCATGGGTTAACTCTGAAGAGGAAAACAAATGTTGCCTTGGTTCATACTAGAGTTTAAAGAATCTGAGGAAATTTGGACTCTGACTAAGGTTTCTATTTTAACAGAGGTAAAAGGCCTTTCTCTCAATGAATATATATGTGGATTGTTGAGGTTTAAAGGAAGAATTAAGAGCATATGCGAATGTGCGGGAGTATCGACCCTCAGTATCCCGGTTTATTTTCGATTCCGTTAGAATTGGTTCAAGTATTTTTTTATTTTTGGTTGAATTGGCGCTATGATAACACTTTTGAGTTTCATTTCATGTGTTCTTGGGGTCTCCTACTGATCGCCTATAGCCAGCAAGCTTTCTTGTTGATTTTCTTAAAAATTTAAAATTACGAGTGAGTTGCATCCATCAAATTCAGATTGATGAGCTTTACTTTTTAAATGATTCAGAGTCCTTTGCAAGTTTATCCTGTGTTAAATTATTTCCCTTATTTACATACTAGAAAAAATGACACTTATTCCTCCAAAAAGATATCGATGTTATGGCAGTGGCATTCCACCTCTCTCTGAAGATGAACAACCATCAATGCTCCTCCACTTCTTTGATTCCAATGAAGGTCAATCCTTAAAGCGTGCTCCAAAAAGCATCAATCATCTTGAATCCAAACCAAATGAAGTTTCAGATAAGTATAAACTAACCCTGAGTTATGAAGAAGGCCTACACAGCAGTGATGTTTTTGCCAATCGGAAGCAATCAGATCGATTTCGAAGAGAAAGGAAAGCAATTCTCTTCAAACTATATCAAATACTTCAAAAAGCTGTTGGAGGAGCTGTTTACCTCTAGCAATTCACAAAAGAAATTCAATGAGTCCCCATCACAAGCCTTAAATAACAAGGATGAGCTAATTAAATAAAAAATAAGTGCTATTTTAATGAGAATTCCTGAATTGGAAGGCCCCATTGATACTCTTGATTATATTTGCGACTCCCTTTGGAATATTTATCTTGGCATTCTCAATGCGAAGAAGCGTGGAGCAGTGAATGGCAATCCTCACACAAAGAAAATCGAGAAGAAAGTAAAAAAACTTCAAGCTATTTTGGACTGCTTGGCTAACTCCCAATATCTTTATATTCTAAACATCGAAGGGATGGCAGAGAAAGAATTGGAAACACTAAAGAGAACGTCAAAAAACTCTGGTTTTGGAGAATACCACTTCATTTCGTCCGATGATTTGAAGAAAATTATATCCCACCTTAAAACTCAAAAAGCAGCAAAGCTCCCATCTTCCAAGATCTTAATAGATACTTTCAAATCGATAAAATGCCAAACTGCCATGTTTTTCTCAAACGATTTCATTGGCAATACCATCAATTTCATTGAAAAGTTTGAGACCCTTCCTCAATTTGTAGTGTTCCGAGGCCAAACAATCACAAAAAACATTACTCTTCCAGCTAAAGAGCTCTACTCGAATCAAATGCATCACACCAGTCTCTTTCAAAATATTAACTTGAGTTATGAAATGAATAAAGGCACATTCTATTCAAAACACGATCTGACACTCCGAAAAGGAGACAAATTGAACAGGTGGCAAGTGGAATTCACACAAGCTATGCAAAGCATTCATCCTACTCTTCGATTCCTTGGGAAGAAAACAATCAAAATTCTACACATTTTTGCAAATGGTGTTATGGTACCTCCGCAAACCTTCAACAATTTCAATTCAACAAATGAAGCCATTATAAACTCTTTCCATCGAGCCCTCGGTATGATCAGAGCAATCCAAGCTGCCACAGATCAAAAAGAAACTGACTCTCGTGACATTTATCACGCGCAGAGACGGAGTGTTAGAGGTGTTGCAGGCTTACATCGTGTTGAATGATACGATCCCAAATAAATTGCAAATACTCTTTGACAAAGCCAATTGCTTTGTTTGATGATATGTGGTAATGCCATTTCCTCGAAAAATCTAAGCAACACTCACTATTTCATTGCTTTCTATTGTACTTCATTGCAAATTCAATGTACTTTAGGTCCTTTAAAAGAGTTTTTTCAATTCATAGGATTGAGAAAAAGTCTTGCAATTTCACGTAACAAGTGTCTAATTGCGACATGATTCGTACTGAGATAGAAGCTCAAATAAAAGACTTAATTTGTTATATATAATGATATGCCATGATGAACTTTCTAAGGGAAAAAAAAATAAAGATAGGATGACAATCAAACGATATTCAACTAGGTTTAGTTTTCGACAGTGCTTTCTGGATGAAGCTCTATTGTTTTCTTGCCTAATTGTGTTAAGTCGTTTGGTTTGTAAATGCTTTGTGACAAGTGTCTTCTGTGATTTCTTGTTGGTAGTTTGCTTGATCGAGGTTTAACCTCTGAGGCTGTGTGTAAAATTTTCACAGCCAACCTCTTCTTTCCTTCATCATCTGAAGGCTGCTGCTCTCGCTTACTCTCACGGATACAAGGTGGAAGAGTTGGGCGCTTTTCTGGCCCTTTTAAGTCTCTTTTTGGAGAATCCAGGGGGCTTTTGATGAATTCCCACTCACTTTCACCACTTCCAAATCTAACTTTCCCGTTCAACCGGTTAACCGCTTGAGTGAATCCCACAACCGAATTTCTACTCCCAGCTCTCGTAGCATTTTTCGTCGTATTAGCTATGGCAGCGAATTGGGTACTTTCCTAGCGAAGTTTCCTTAATTCTTGATCGATCATCTCGGATTTGTGATGATAATAGTCAGCTATTTCTTTCGCCTTTTGACCATCGAGCTCATAATGGACTGATCCTTTTGGAGTTCTAGCGTTATAATTGAACAATTTGTCGCTGAGATTTGAAACTAATAATTTCGTGTTCACTTTCTGTTTGCGCCGTATCTTCGGCATTATCCTTGCAAGTGAGTACTCATCCTTAGTTAACGCTAACGGGTTTAGGGGAGCCTCTGTGTGGAGTTGTTCTGGGACATTTATTTCGATCTGACGGTGAGGGAGTCCTAGACCCCTTTCTGCTTCCAGGCTTGTTGTCTAAATTAGTGATCGAATCATTACCCGCTGATTGCCTCTTGAAACCGAAGATTTTTAAATGGAAAAATCTTTCCAAAACTGCATCAAAAATGGGCTTCGGAGGCTCGTTGGTATGCTCGATGATGGGGTTCATGAACTGCTGAAATTCTGGGTCGTTTTCTATCATAAACAGCAGTGCCTTTCTCTGTCTCAATGGAACACCGAGCAGATTAAAGCACTCGTTATAGGTAGCAACTCCTTGTAAACGGATCCTTCGAATCATCTCTTTTGAAACCATTGCAATGCAAGTCGTTTGGGCGTTCATCGCGCCGATCAGGAGTTGTTCGCGAGGGCGTCTCATTGCAAGGTCGTAGAGATCTACAAGCCTCTTTCCGTTGGGACATTTAACGAGACTTACCAACTTGACAATTATTGCTAGCCCGAGACAGAGATACCCATTATTCAAAGGCCATACAAATCAGCAATTTGTATTTGCTGATTGCCTGCCGTTCTCGTCGCCATACACTTTTGAGCTTGTGCACTCGCGTTGGCCACCCCTTCAGCAATCCTGACGTCTTGACTTTTATTATCAAAGGCTTCGATAATAGCGAGGTCCATTTTTTCTTTCATTTCTTGCGTTGCGAATTTACTCCATAAAATACCGTAGTTTATCTGAAGAACGTTCGTCAAGACGACAGCAAATCGACAATCAGCCTCACCAAGATCCTCAACAATAGTGTTTTCATATAGGAAATAAGGCACTTCTTGATATTGGACTTGGTACACGAATTCCTCAACTGTTACCGGATCCCCTTCAGTGGTAAGGATTACTGGTCTGCCATTAACAGCAGTCACGTAGCCAGGGTATGTGGGATCTGTTGCTGTTCTGAGTCCTCTAAGGTCGCTGGTACTATGTATGCCTCCATGGGATTTAAAAGCCGCAATATGAGATCGACCATATGCGAAGTATACGTGGCTATCACTATCGTAGAGTAAAATATGAAAAACAGCTCAACGAAACGGGATTCTGCATTTAGTTTCTTGAGGAAATCCAGTTTGAAGTAATAAATGACCAAATGGAAGAGATAGTTAAGAAACGACATGTTTTATTTCTTCGAAATATCAAAGGAGACCAGCCCCAGCCACTTGCATAACGAGCATAACCAAGTAGAGAGTGGTAGTGAAGGGTTGAACAAAAAACCAGTTCGAAACTCCATGAGTGTCCGAAGTATTCTGGAAATACCCAATGCCGAAGCCAACCCGCAGCGTCCCTTGAGAATAGTAAAACCATCGGCTAAATCTCCTGCGTTGATGGGCAGCGCTTCGATTACGCCGAGAACATTGTCTTCGACTTTTGCATTATACACAGCATCAGTGCAGTCCGGCCATGGTAGGCATTCAAAGATGAAATCTACGCCTTCTTCGTATCCAGCGATTTTGAAAGCGTCTCTGACAACATTGAACTCGATGCCTGACATCTGGGAGGTATTATATGGGTCAGACGCATTGCAAATGTCAAAGAAACCCCAAGGAGAGATAATAAATCGAGGGATTGGGTGGGTTTGGGAGAGGACGCCTGTCCAGAGAAGAAATAAGTGGAGTATGAGGTGTATCATTCGTGTTTAACAAATTTAATTGCTAGTTATAGAATACTTAATTAAAAGTTGGCGTTATCTAGTCGCGATTCTAAGCCAAGTCTAATGCTCGAATGAAATCTTGGAAAATGTTCAGGATTTGGATCTTTAAGCTTTACATTAGTTGTTCATTGGACATTGGATCTCATCTCGAAATTTATTGGATAATTCTCAGAGGAATCTGAAATACTCACCTGTTTTTCCTTTTTTGATGTTTTTATAAGACTTTATTTCTCAATTAAAGTGAGTATCGCTCTCGAGGCAAAATTAAAAAAAATTATTGAAATCTAAAGAGAATTTCTCAGCAGGAATATGCCTGTTATAATGAATGTTCACAACCAAAGCGCACAATTCAGACTCAAAATGATCTCCTTGATTAGAGCGCGATTGATTGCAATAGTCCTTTTATCTTTTTGAGGATAATCTATCTTTAATTTCTAAAAAGTTCGATTCTATGAGACAATTATATAGTAATGACTAATTTATGGCCATGGCTATCAATGGAACCTTTTTGGAAGCAAAAAGTGAATATTTTGCAGGTTTTCTTTTTCTCTTAAGAAGAAAAAGTAGTTCAATGTTTATTTAATAAAAACTTTCCAATCTAAGGCAATTGATTTATGAAAAACTGATAAAAGATAGTGTCCTCTATATACATTGATATAGCTAAAATATAGTACAACTTTGCTTACTACCGCAACATAAATACCCTTCCCTTTTATTTAGCTCCTCTCTCTTCCTAAATTTCATCTGCTCGCTTTCTTTGATCTGATAATCTTTTAGAAGCTCTTCAAATGGATCCTCTTTTGCGACTCCTAAACTTCCATTAGAGCGGTTCAGAGTCTCGTTGCACCCCTCTTTGCTCTCTTTCTTTATCTTACTTATCCCTGCTCGAAGCTGATCTGGTGAAATTTGTTTATCGAGTGGATTCACATAGAACTTCGAAGAATTCGTCTTTTTGTGAGTGGTAGAAGCGAGATAAGTTTCAGTATCAACAGTTTGTGCTTGAGTATCAAGTCGGGTACGGGAACAGGTTGCTTGAGTACCCTGAGTCAATTGAGTCTCTATTTGGGGTTTATTGATCGATTTCCTGCGTTCTTTGGTTTTATCCATACGAAAAGAAGTATTATTTGACTTCACCTTACGATATGAAGCATTCATTGATTTATCCATATGAAACGAAGCATCCGAATTCCTCAATGGTAACTTTTCAGATTTTGATAACATTTCAAGGGCCAACGTTCTTCTTTTCTCATATTTTCCTGAGGCGCTGTTCTCGGCATAGTTTTTTAAGAAAGTCTGAGCAATGAGAACGCTTTTTACAACATCAACTTTCCTTTGAGTATGCTCGTTGAATAGTCCTGAGTCACTTCGAAGCATAGACTTACTTGTCCTACTATCTGAGTCATTAGAAATCGACGATGTGCTTGAATGAGGCTTGCTTTTCGCGGTGTGATTATGTAATTTTCTACTTTCTAATGAGAGCCTTACAGGCTCGAGTTTCAAAAATGGCCTGTTTCGGTTCCTGGCTGGCGTATCATCGAGTTTAGTTGAGGTGACGGGATTGCTTTTTGATAGGTTATGATTCAGTGGAGCTTGATGGTTAAATTCTATCACATTTTCGCTTGGTACTGGATCGGGAGATTCTGAATCAAGTGAATGTATACTTAGCGCCGCGAAATCATCGTTATCGTCCTCGTCCTCGAGTTGTTTGGTTTCCTTTTGGATCATTTCTACACGACTTTCGGCCATAGAGAAGCTCTCTTGCTCCAAGCTAGACGCGCTCTTCGAGAACTCTGGAGTTTGGACTTGTTCCTTTTCTGTATTGTCTGGCTTTTTGCAAGATATGCTCATGGTCGTTATTTGCTGTAATTCCCGAGATTTTCCATATGAGAACCAAGCTTTTTTCTCCTTTTTTTCTTTGGGCTCAGCGTTTAATGACTTAAAAACCGTGTCGATTAATTCAGATAATTTGTTTTCAGCTACATCCACTAACAGATCGAAGGCACAATCGGAAAGTCGCTCCATTAAATTCTCATCCACAGCTACATTTCCCATCTTCAAAACCAAAATTTCATACATTTTTTCAATACATTGGTCGCTCATATGCGGCATCAATTTTCTGCAAAAGCCCTTCAAAGCAGATAAGACGATCCCTTTGGTCTCTTCACTTCTAATATTGGTTAATACCTTGCCTTCCAGCTTTTTGACCAGCTGTTTTTTGAATTTTTCATCAATCCATTTCTTATTGAAATTCTCGTAGTTATAAGCAGCTGCCCAGCACGTATATTCCTCTAATAACTCACTCCTTGACAGCTTTTTTGGAGCTTTTTCTTTCGAGAGCAAAGCGAGCGAACTATGTAAAGAAATCCGATAGACAATCCAGCTGATTAATCGGTAGGTGAGAGGGTATATGTCTTCCTCTTTGTCTGAATTCGCTTCTAACTTGCATTTTACTTGAAGCTCTTTAATTACGAGCTCCAGTTGCTCTCTTCCAAAGACGTCTGAGTAGCTATTTCGAAACAAAATCACCGCCTTTTCCAACGTGGAGAAAGAAACTCGCAGATTGTGAGAATCGCTTTCGTACTTGCAACCTAACGAGTCCAGTTTCTCAACGAATGAGGCCGCGTCGCCTTTAATTCGGTGCCTGCTCGATGATAATCCAATAGCTTGCTGGAGAGTGCTCAAACGTCCATGGACTCTTCTCTTTAGATGTTCGCCGAAATAAGAGAAGAGAAGCGGGAAAAACTTTAAGCAGTGGACGTAGGGCTTTCCTCCGAGGATGTTGGAGTCTTGGACAGAGAGTAAAGTGAACATTCCTTTCTTAATATTGAACGAAGGGTGGACCTTTGCAACCTTATTATACATTTTAAAATCTTTCGGGCTGGTAGTTTCAAATGATTTCTTTATTTTCTCTTCACCCATGTTTTCAGGCTTGGCTAAATATTCCAACATTTGGTAGAACTCTCCCTCTTCGAGTTTGAGAGAGTCGTCGGAATCGAACTGGCGGTAATAGGTTTGGTAAGCGCTGTATACCTCACCGAGAGTGAGATTCAAAAAGTGGAAAAGAAACGTGAAATCGACGTTTGAGAGCTGAGGCTCGGCTGTATTGGTTTTAGGTCGAGAATCCTTTCTTTTCGATTCTTTGCCTTGAGGAATTTGACCTTGCTTAGAGTCTACTTCCTGATATGCGAGAAGAAGTTTGACGATCATGTCGTAGGTGTATTTGGGGTCGTTTCCTAGGCCAATGGCATCTGGTTTCTTCTGAAGCCAGTCCATTAGCTTTGTCTTGAAAGTTGTAGGGATGGTGCTGTTGGCTTCCATAGGAGAAATGAGTAAAATAGGTTTTAATTGTATTGATAATTTTGTTTTCATTTAAAGACATGTAATGACCGTTTTAAATAATTCAGGATACTGCTTCGGGAATTTTGGATCAGGTGCTATTTTGACATAAAAAACGAACATCTGTTGCACTATTCATAACATCAGAAATCGAATAAAAGTGGTTTCTGAATTAAAATAGTTTGAGCTGCTAATTAAAGGCAATAACATAATTCGAGGAGGCAATTTAACACTGAACTGTTTCATTTTTTTAAGGTGATAAAGGACAAAATGTAAATCTCTTTCGATGATTCGAAATGAGTTTCAAATCCACCAAGAGATCAGTTCCTTCGACAGATGTTCCAATTTAGTGGGTTGACTCAAGGAGTGATTGGTCTTTTTTCACATTTGGAAGTCGAAGCAATTTTATTGATTAACTGATAAAATTAGACGAAGGAACCGTCGTGTTAACTGTTTGTTTTTTCTCTTATCCAATATAATACAATCGTATTTATCGCATATTTGGCTAAGTGACGAGGCCCAGAAAAAGAACGGGTAAAATAACTAATTGAACACTGTTTGGCCAATTGCAATGCAGCGAACGCATATTGCCCTTATTAAGGCTTAGATGATTCCTTGTAATCGTATACTTGTTGAATAATACTTAACTTAACTTATATTTTATTGTAAAGTAGTAAAACTAACATTGAGTTTGAATAGTCAATCGATACCAACGAACAATTCGAATGCAGTTCTTTCCAAAGCATTCTCATCTCATTCTTGACGCGAGAGAGAAAGAGGAGATTTTTCTTTACTGTTGTAGATCTTAACACAATTTATTCGACGCCGAAAGCAATGGCTTTGGCTATATCTTTTCGAATTTTTTCACGGTTGCACTATGGGAGTGACGACCTGGAAGCACCGCCTTTCTCCGTATCTAGTGTAAAGTTTCATTTCTAAGCTTTCCATTGAAATCAGCAATTCTGTTGCTCTAACCCATCAAAATTCACGATGGCTGCTTATGATCGGAATTTTTCTTGAGAAATTCAATGAGAAATCTCTAACCATGTTTATGCAACCAATCAATCATTCAAAATTTTCTGAACGTATCTCATCTGAAAATTATTATTGCACTTTACCAAAACAAAAAAAAAACAAACAAATAAAAACGCATATCATATAACTCTTAAGTGATTATAATTCATATGTAGATCACAAACTTTCAATATAAATGAAGTTAAGGTGCCAATTTCGGTGGAACTAGACTACTGGTGGAATCTTTTGCTACTTTGGAACTCAGCTTCAACCAGTATTGGCATGATTTGAGACATAAAATGCCTAATCGCAAAATTGATGCCTTAATTTATCCATGTGACGCCGGAGTCGTTGGCAAACAGTCACAGTCTAAAAACGCAAGGGAACATGATTCCTTTCGAAAACACTGTGACACCGAAAAGGCCAGAAAAATAGTTCCAAATTTTTAATCAGAACATCATCATATAGAAGTACAATTCTCAATGGATTAAAGAGAACGTAATGTTGGCTGAGAACCGTTGCATTCTGATTCAAAGAAAACACGAAGAAATCACGTTTTAGTGAGAGCGGAACTAAATTCAAAACTTTTGAATAATAATAATGGGCAAATAACGTTAAATAAAGCACTCAGCAACAAAATCAGCTCAGAATCAAATTCCTCATGTCCAGAGAGAATCCAGCTCCTTCAGGTGATTTCTACCAGAGGCAAGAATACAGGCAATACTATGACGGTACAGCAAACGATTCCCAATATGCTCAAGAAATAGCAGAAGCACAAGAAACACCAGGAATTGATGGAAATATCGAGAGACCTCAAGCTGACTTGGACCATGAGAGTCTCCGGAATCTAGAACCTCAGCAGGAACAGGAACGGATTCAATATGCTCCTCCTTACCACGGGAACCATGAGCCAGAATTAATAGTCAATCCTATTCAAGTTGAGCGCCCTGAAATAATCTATCGGAACGGGGAAGTTGAAACAGATCCAAAGCAAAATTTGATAATAACAATCGAAGCAAGCAGAAAAAGCATTGATTGTGATAAATGTGGGTACCGAGGAGATGCCTGCAGTTATTATGCTGTTGGATGGGGAAATTTTTTAGTAGCTATCATTCTTTTACTGATATGGTGGCCTCTGTTCTGGATTCCATTTTTTGTTAAGTATTTAAAGGACGATGTTTTTGAATGTCCACAATGCGGTTTAGAGCATTCTCGTCGTAAATTCGTCATATAATAATAAATGTCGGTAGTGTACTGAAATCCAAATTATTGTCACTTTTTCATGAAAGAAATATATTGCAGATAGAAAATGTTTATTTTAAAGATCCTATGAATTTCAGTCTCCTTTGGCATGAGAAACGAAGCATCTATTGCCTTGAGAGATTTAAAGCGCATATAGCTATATAACAATATGAAAATATAATCTAATTTTTTGAGCCGAAGTCCTAAATCGCTGAGAAAATTAATATTAATGCCGATAGAACGTTCTGCACATCCTCTCACCATTGAAAAGTTGCTTACTATGCAGACCCAGTGAAAGATATAATGATATTATTCTTGAGAATTGCTTTGTTACTTTCTAGATCAAATGCAGATTTATCACTCTTGAACATACTACTGTAGCAATAAAAAATGTACATTACTCTTTCCGACCAGCCATTCGTTGAACAAAAGCAAATACTGAAGACGAAAATAGGGCGGCAGGAAAACCACTTCAGGAAGGCGAGATTATTCCCAATCATCCTTGTAATTGGATACTTTCTCTACAGTATATACTCAATCGTGACATATTCGATACTTTTCCATTCGATCTCGCTTGATGACCATTGCAGCAGCTTCCGATGGCATGTTTTCGCCATCATCGGCGTAAATCTCATGCAATTTTTTCAAAGTCTGCTCATTCTAGCCAGTCTTTACTTACGTCGCGTTTCCTTTTTTATAGCCGCAATGTCCTGGACAGGAGTGATGATCACATTGCGGTTCCTTGTGCTGAATATGCTGTCTCCAGCGAGCAAAATCGAAATTGAAAACCTGCTGTGCTGTGAACACACGAAATTTAACTGGCAGCTTTACATCGTGAATATCATCGTTCACACCTCTTTAGATGCTATCGCTTTCGCGCTGCTGTTATTTATGATGAAGGTTACCAAAAATCTCTTGGAGCTGAACCGACAGCTGGAATACTATAAAATGTGAGACGACAACTTTACACTAATTCAAGCACAATGGGTAAAGTATTGTAATGGATACTTTTCATATTGTGGTTTTCTATTGCAAATTGATGATGAATGAATATACCAAGACAATTTAGACAGGTTATAGCCATGCATTGATATATTTCTTTTTTGAGAATGAGTATTTGAATTTTACATTACAACAATTGAGTTTCGAGTATGAATGGTAAATAAAATAAACCTTTAGCGTTCATAAAACAAGTAAGTGCATTATTTTAACTTAGTTTTAGGAAACAAAGTGATTAGGAAGTAGATAGCCTTTAATTTTCGAACTAGAGACAGATATCACATAGCGAGAGTGAAACATAAACAAACTCGAATTAGGCGGCAGGTTAATCTGCGTGCATTTTTTTGTCGACAAATTCAGCACCATATTCCTCAGCGTATTATCCACCGTCATCGACACGATCAGCCAGTCTTTCGCAATGCTGCAGACCGCGGTGATATCATTATTCTGAAACTTGAAGTCCAATATACTGCTGAGTTCAGAATTTGAGCAATTATCCGTTTTCCACGCCATTAGACTCTGCACATGTCTTCCAAAGAGATTATCTATCGCCGACGCCAGCAACGCCTTGCGACTTTCATCGATTCTGCTGAGATAAAACGACGACTGGTTCGGAGCCTCGATCGTCCTGCTCCAGCTCTCCTGCAAGAGATCAAATATCATTATCTTGTTCTTCTGCGTCGCGGTAACTCCCATCAGAAGCACATACCGGTTCCCATACCCTTGGATGCTTGAGAATTTAATTGACGGGTCACCAGAAATTTTCTTTGACTCCGATGTGGTTAGGTTCAAGGTCTCGAAACCGCCGGTGGTCTTGCAGAATTCGCCGATCAAGGCGAGGCTGTTGTTCCCAATCGAAGCGAACATGAACGAAGAGTCGATATTCTCGTCTTCATATGTGCGAATCGTGCGGATCAGCTGCCTTTTGCGCAAGGAGTATAAACGGAGCTCGCGATAGATGGTCGATGAGATGACTAATTGCTCAGAAGGGCAGAATTCCACGTGGAAAACGGAAATTGGGACTTCGCCGAGCGTCATGTGGGCGATATACCTGAGAGTTTTGGCATTCACGAAAGCGATGGTGTATTTCATATGTTTATCGTATAGAGAGATGAGGATGATGGAGTCGTTGAGGAAGTAAGGCTGCATTTCGCAGGCTGTGGAGAGAAAACGCTGGCAATGGGAAAGCGAGAATAATTGCTTAAAGTGGATGCTTTCCTCTTTTTCGCTGCCGGAGTTTCTCCGCGCTTGGAGTTTTTCCATCGTAACAATAGAAGGTGTGAGTGACGAAAATGAGGGGTTAAAATAATTTTCAAGGAAGAAAGAGTTTGATTATAAACGAGACATAGCAATTATTATTTATTGAAAATATTTTCGGTGAGCATAATTCGAAACATGATATAAATGCGCACATTTTCACGAAATTGAACCACTGATGATACGCGAAGGAGTGTGAAGCACAGAGCTCGGGCAAGAGACCAGGAAGGGTGATGGAATCATGTTTGTTTGTCGCTTCAGACCTAGGCGAGGGTAGTTGGAGAATTAAAGTGAGCTTCCAAAATGAACTAACTTTTGTGAATAGAATTTTCTAAGAATTTCTGATCTCAAATAAAAAGAAAATAAATGATGAATTAACCCACTCAATGAGTTGCCATGGGTTTTATGTCGAGAGTCTCTTCGAGTATAGAAAAAAAAAAACAACCTAAAATCTTATGAAATACACATATCTCGATGGAGTAATGACCCAAAACTCCTTTAATTGGCAAAAAGTGAATAATAATTGATTTTACTGAAATCATGCATATAAAACATACGAAATGCCTGCGGCTATGATAATAACCGAAGCTGTCCAAACAATACATCATATACAGTTATCAAAGGCATCTAATCTATTGAAAAGCTGATTAGTTTTCCTCAAAAAAGTTCGAATGAGTGTTGCGGGAAAATAGCAACAATAAACAAAAATCTATTGGAATTTACAACAGAAAGTGATGGAACAATAGAAGCATATCTATTTATTAATAATGAAATTTACTCGAAGAATCCGATCGAGGTTTCGTAGCTTTATGCGATCTCTTTTTATCAAAACTTTCGTTATCGAGCCTATGTTTACTTATATAACTCTCCATATCCGTCGTTTGGTCAGTTCTCGAGGAATCACAATTCAGTTTTTGCAATTTTTTGTCCCTCAGCTCCATTTTCTCCTGCAATCGTTCCATCAACAGCATTATTTTGTTAGTTTGCTGAGGATCGCGCTTATCCGAAAAATCCAACCCCTGTTTCGGCTCAAAATTTTCCTTTTGCTGCGAATATTTGCCATTAATCGGTGAAATCTTCGTGGTTTCCACCTTCTCTTCACTATAATATTTTGAACTGTCCGTTGGCCGATACCCCGCATATTTTTTCGTCTGCTTTGCAGACTCCTGCTCTTTCTGCTTCGAGACGCTATTATTTTGCACCAACACTTTTTCCATCAGAGGAGCGCTAGCCACTTGGCTTTGGAGGAACGCTATTGTGCTTTGTTGGTTCCTTACGATTTTCTCAAGCTCTTCAATACGTTTTTTATTGTAATGGAGTTCCTCCTCTGTTGATTTCTTCAGTATCGCTACTTCGTTTTCAAAACTAAGCTTTATATTCAAAATATTCTGATTCAGTTTGTCTTCCGCCATTTGGGTCTGGATCCTCATCTGAGTCAATATATCCGCCTCCCATTTCTTATACACTCGCTCACAGATCTTCTCTATGTCATACTGACTGAGATTAGTTGCTACAACCTCTTCTTTTCGTTGTCGATTCGGCATTTTCATTTGCTGCGGGAGATTTCCTTTCGTTGAGAGGTGGTAGCTTTCTTCGCCAATAGAAGCGTTGAGGTCTTGCTCATACCTCTTCGATTTTAAGAGCTTTTTTAGTTCTTTATTCTCTTGGAGTGTGGCCTGGTTCTGCTGCCTGATCGTCTCCAGCTGCTCCTCAAAGCCGGCTTTCATGCTCTCGAACATACATTCTATCCTCGCCATCTCTGAAGCGTAATAAGTGTTGCCTCCTTGCGAATTTTGGTGCTGAATGCTCGCTGCGTTGTTATAATTAACGCTTTGGCTCTTTACGTCAGACTGCTTGTGATAATTAATACTTTCTTGGAATTTGTCTTTAAACGCCGAGTGCTCCTCCTTTTTCGTCTCGTGGATATATTCCTGGAACATATTGACAGCTTGGCCGATTCCTTCGAGCTTATCCGCGAGTTTCTTGATGCTATTATCCATCGCTCCGATCGAATCGATCCATACACCCATGTCCTGTTTGATTTTTTTCACCTCCTTTTCGGTCTGAGTCAATGGTAGATTGATTTCCCTTTCTTCAATGACAGCAGAATAATTCTGCTTCTGAGAAGGAGGTTTGTTTCCCGAGAGGCTGATCGAAGGTAGAAGCTTCCCCAGGTCGTTCCCGAAGTTCTTCAGGTTTAAGTTTCCGCTGAAGGTGTCTCCAGGGTTCGGTTGCTGGGCATTCAAGGCGTTGTTAAATTTAAAGGACATTCCTGTGTCTTCGAACACCTGGCCTCCAAAGATATTGCTATTATTATCATTGATAAACGATTTGCTTTCAGGGAGCTTCAAAGGCTGTGCGAGCAACCGAGCAAGCTCGTTAGATGCTGGGCTTGGCTTCGTTTGGCTCGAGAAAGCCGGCTGAGTTAAAAAATTCTCAGAGAAATCGGTTTTTAAATGAGGACTCTTCACGGTTGACTTCGGCGCTGGCGTTTCTTGCTCAGGGGATTTTTCTTCAAGCCCCCAGTCAGGTAGATCGTTTAGTTTCGGCATGCTCTGGCTGTTGGGTTTGTGACGTCTAGTCGACTGCTTTTGCTCTTGGGCGATGTTGAAAGAGGTGGTCGACCGGTTTGTAGACGCTGCTAGCTTTGTCCCTTGCGTTGGAGTCACATTCGTGCTTCCTGCATAACGGGAATTCTTAAGGATCCCTTGTGGTGTAGGTGTAGGATGCTCTTTTCTTAAAGGATTGCCTCCGGCGGTGTCTAACACTTGTGACTCTTCGAATGTAGTGTTTAACGAGACTGGTTTCGCTGATTTGATTGGTGATTCTTCGAAGAGGAACACCTGGTTAAGGTAAGTTTTGACTGCGCCGTGAGTCTCTTTGATAATGAGCTTGAGGAAGTTATAAGACCGAGGAAGCGGGTCGATATTGAAGATTTGAAGGCCGGGGCGGAGTTCCGGGTAGAGAACGGCCCAATTAACAAAATTTCCACCGTCAGTGGAGGCTTGCAGCTCGATAACCGCAGGGTTCGAGGAATAATCATGCCAGCAATCGAATCCAAAGCATTTGAAAAATTTTGGGCGAATCGAAAGCTTAGAAATGTCGAAAGTGATCTGTTGAGGGATACCGGCTTCTGATAACCAGATCTGTTTGCGGTCAGAATTGAGGACATTGGATCCTGGGCAGCTTGATATATTTGAAGAACAAGCAACCAAGGCTGCGCCGTTGGCTGAGGTTAAATAGTTGAATGGTTCTGGCTGATCGATCATTATGTTTCTCCGATGTGTTGGAAGTTAAATTTACTTTGCTTCGAAATTTGAATTTTGAGTTCCCAATTAATTTTTAGCAGTCGAAACAGCTCCACAGCGAAATTTAAGGGGACCATTGGCTGAAGACTCGTATGCCTTTGAATCTCCACAAAGAAGGTTTAGGCATCGAGATGACGTCTCTGAGCCCCTTCTCAACGGTTGAATAATTAAAAAGATGTTTCCATGAATTTCCCGATCGTCTCATGCATGCTATTTTCTAAATTTGACCCAAAAAAGTCCGTATGACATTAGCAATAATATAAAATGATGATTCAGATAAACCAAGGCCAAGAGTCTGAGTCACTCCATGGTATTTCGTAATAACTATTCATATAATGATATTCAAACTTGACGCAATTTAACATATTTTATTGCGAGTTTTAAGGCTGGCTATTACGGCAAATCAAAAAAACATTCCGATAGAGATCGACAAAGTATCTCTGCTAATAATCTTTACATTGAATTTTAAGGACAAATACACATACCAATCACCCTAGCCACCATACCCTACTCTATCCTGTCATCTGAGCCAATAACTTCGCAATGTTGATTCGTTCACAAAGTTTACCTCGCGTAATTTCTTCTCCACTAAAAAAAAGCGAACAAATTTCATAATAGTCCTCGAGCAATTTAGATCTGATCAAAGCAGACCTCAAACTCAAAAATGAAGTCATTTATACCCATGAAGGCAAGCAAATTCCTTTCTTATGCCTTAAATTCGAAAATAATTTTTAGCCGCGGTTACTACAGTGACATTTTCGAAGCGCTCTCACTACATCGCGTCAGGCGCTGCTGACAGCACGATTATGATATATAGTCTCTTGAATAATACCGTCTTACACACGATAAAAGGCGCTCACTCAGGTACATAACCCTCCGGCATCAGTTCACCGAAAATGTTTTCAGCTTCTATCAACCAAATTCAGTTCTGTGCGGCTGACAGATGGATAATTTCATGCTCAGAGGACGGTTCAATTAAAGTCTTTGATTATCGAAGCAAATCGAACCTCGCGACTGTCGATCACGCGCATGAAGGTAAAAAAAACCGGTGTTTTTGCATCGCTTAGTGTGAAAAAGGATGCATAAATACAATCGCGCTGTCTAAACAAGAAGACGTCATCGCGACGGCCTCAGCGGATTGCAGTGTCAAGCTATTTGACCTTGAAAATCAGGAATTGATTCACCATTTCGAAGAGCTGCATGAAAGTAAATGCCAAAAAATGCCTTAAATTAACCATGAAACAGAGAGCGTCGTCGACGTTTGTTTTACTCCTAATGGAAAATTCATTATCTCGACCTCAGAGGACATGTTAATCAAAATTACAGATATCGAGCGAAAGAAAATAGTGACCGTTTTCTACGAACTGCATGAAGGTAACTGCCTTGTCTGAGTCCTCTGTAAGGCTATCTTCTCTTCATAGATGTGATCAATAAGATCGACTGTACTCCCGATGGAAAGTATTTAATCACTGCATCAAACGATCGGTCGATTAAAGTGGTGGATATTGAAAAGAAGGAGCTGATATATACATTCGAAAATGCTCACGACCGTAATGAGACATTCTCTAGTTATGTGAGATATAACAACACATATAATTAGTCGCTGTCAACCATTTTGCACTGTCATCCAATGGCGTGTACGCAACCAGCGTTTCTCAAGATGGCAGTCTTAAAATCTTCAACATTTATTCAAAGCAATTCATTATTGGCTTCGAAAGCGTGCATTCTGGTATTTGTGTATCAATAGCAGGGAATTCTAATGGATTTGCTCAGATATCATCAATCAGGTGGCTGTATCAAGCGATGGCACGATGCTGGTAACGGCGTCGCAGGATAAGAGCGTTAAATTGTTTAGTTTGGGACATAAACCTGTACTAAAACATATTAAAAATGCACACCAGAGTATTTGAGCTGGTCATTTGTTATAAATTGAGTATTCGATAGAAACGATAAATTCAGTGGAGATCTCCAGCTCGGGACTCTATATGGCGACTAGTAGCGACGATAATAGCATTGGGCTGTACAATTTGGTGACGCTCGAGAATATCTGTACGATAAAAGACGCTCATGAAGGTAATGATTGCTCTGCTTAAAAAATTCTGATGATACCGATGTTGCAGGAGCGATTAATTCAGTGGTGTTTTCTCCAGACGAGAAATACATTATTTCCTGCTCTAACGATCGAAAAATCAAGATATTTAACCGAGAAGACCCATCGCTTGTTGAAACGATCGACAATTCACATGAAGGTAGAGTAATTCAGCTGAGACTCGCGCTACATCCGATTTTCTTTAGGGCCAATTAAGAACATCAAAATAACTCCAGATCGCAAGTACATTGTGTCTAGTTCTTGGGATTGCTCTATCGAAGTTTTTGATTTTGAGAGCAAAGAGCATGTTTTCAGCTTCGAGCATGCGCATGAAGGTAAAGCTTGATTAACACCATGAACGCTTCAAAGTTTCTAGATCCGATAACCTCAATGGTGGTTTCAAATAAAGGAGACTGGGTTATAACCGGTTCTTTGGACAAATCGATCAGAATCCACGAATTGGGGACTTTTAAAAGAATCTACTCCTTCGATAACGCTCATGAACGTATGAAAGAATGATTTCCCATCTGATTGATTTATTAATCGCGATTAGACTACATCCACGCTGTGGCGATCTCCTCCAATGATAAATACATCGCATCGGGATCTTCTGACAAAGCAGTTTCTTTATTCGGGACTGAGCGCCTTGAGAAAATCTATAGCTTCGAAAATGCCCATAAAAGTAAACAGTCCCTTTATATCCTTCAAGACTTAATTATTTCTCCTCATTGTAGACGTTGTAACCTCTGTCGTATTCACTCACGATTGCCGGTTTCTCATCTCAGCCTCCGTTGATAGAGCAATTATGGTTTATGATGTTTCCAGACTTGAGAAAATCCACAGGATTCATTCAGCTCATAATAGTACGCTATACTTCACATTTCACCCTCTTATGACTATAAGGCGCAATAACTTCGCTTGCTGTCTCGCCGGACTCGAACAAGCTCGTGTCCGTGTCTGAAGACTGCTCTATAAAAGTACATCATTTCTGCTTTGGAGACCCTAAGATGATTTCCGTCGTTGGTAAAACCGCCTATTCTCGCACTCTATTGATTTCCTTTCAAAGAACTTGGAAGCAAAAACGCCTTTTCTATTTTCAGCTTCGTCAAGCTCGCTAAGTTCCGTGAAGCCCGCTCTGACTCTCGTAAGATCCCGCTGCTGAAGGAGTGCGCTCAGATCGTCGTTTACCCTCACGGTTACAACATGTTCCACATCATGTGTCTCAAACGACCCTCGATCGCTCAACTCAAGGCTTGCATTGATCTCAACATCCCTTTCACTCACGGATTCGATGGAATGACGCCCTTACATTTCCTATTTATGGCTAATGAGACCACCCTCGTGAACCATATCTTTCAAAAAGCAAGCACAGTATTTCCGAAAGTTTCCGACGAGACCTTCGAAAAACTAAGTGATATCATCGGAAATATACTTCAAACGAACAGTCCTTATCTCCAGAAATTTTTTGGCTTCGGGGTCGGAGTCCCCAGAACCTGTGCGGATAAGCCATTGACAAGGTATATCTTATCTTGAGGGTCTCTCTAAAGTTTTCGAAATCTCCTCTTGTTAGGTTTGGTAAATTGAAGGCAGGTGGACGTAACTACAATATTTTCGAAAGTCGCGTGTTAACGAAGGCTCGAAGGGATAAGCTGATGAAAAAAGGGACGAACCCCGTCAGTGTCGTGGCCTTGAGATTTAAAATCCATCGGAATTTCGACTCGAAAGAAAATTTTGATCTTATCATCGCGATGTACACTTGCAAAAACCCGAACGTGTTCCAAACGAAATGTTTGCAGCTGATTATCGATTACAATTGGCGGCTCAGTCAAAAATACATATGGACGATCTCTATCCTCTTCTACACCTTCTTGACTCTCCTTTCGATCTATTCACAGCTTTGGTTCCAGAATTTGGCGGCTGAAATCGTGCTTTTCGGTTTCAATACATTCTTTTTGCTTTACGAGCTTATCCAAGCGAGTTCTCGTGCAAAAATTTATTTTGCTCAGCTGTGGAATTACTTCGACTTGGGGCGAATTCTGCTGCTGTATGCCTTCCTGATCGATTCTTGGAGCGGAGGAGAGCAGTATGAGCTGATGGGAATACTTTCGTTTGTTATATTTCTGAGTTATCTGAAAGCGCTGTCCTATCTACGCGCGATAAATAAAATGAGTAATTTTTCAATCATAGTGGTGATTTCCTTAAGATAATCTTTACTTACTCTAGGGAATCTGGTCAGGCTGGTCATGGACATCTCTTGGGACATGGCATCTTTTACGTTTGTCTCAACGATAATCATCATTTGCTTCGCGTTGATTTTCAAGCTGTATAATGATCAAGAGTCATGCGGTGTAGTGCTTATCCTCACATACCGTGCTGTTTTCGGAGATTTCAACACTGATGACTACGGAGTCATAGAGTATATCATGTTTGTCCTCCATAGCATCCTTGTTGGTGTCACCATGCTGCAGTTGCTGATCGCAATTATGGAAGATTCCTTCGAAAAGATCCTTGATACTGCGATTTCTGCTGATAATTCTGAGAAACTTGCAATGATTCTCGAGACTCTTCAAGAACTGAGGACCCTGAGAAGAATATGCTGGAGGAGAAAAGAGCGCCGCCTTATGAAGGAAGGCGATGAAAACCGAGGATTCCTGTTCAGAGTCGCGAACTCGAAGGGCATCAGCGAGAACCAGTGGGTCCAAGAGTATGAAGATCAGCCTTTCGAAGGGAAAATCCACACGTTGAAGAAGCAGATGAGGACCGTCAGCTCCTACTTGAAGTCCGAGATTTTTGTAATTTTCCCTTGAGTCTAAGAGATTTATCATCCTGTTTCACTAGAAACTAGATAAAGACATTAAGAAGGACCTGGGAAAGAAATTGAAGCAAGAAATGGAGCAGCTTAGCAAAGAGTTTAAGGAGCAATTGACTGTCGATCTCAAAGAGGAAATAAAAGAGGAATTTGATCGCGAAACCGAGAATATTAAGTATCTGCTCCAAGGAGTGAATATCAAAAAGAGAGAGAGCCAAGATAATTCGTTTGACTTTAATGGTTTACAGCTCGGTCGCAAGTATTCTTCGTCGAGAGCAAGCGGTATATTGTCTTTCTCACATATAACAAATTTACAATAATCCGTTAGTAGGATTGGAGAGCATGACACCTATGCGAAGAAATTCTCGAAATATTCAGCTGGAGGAGCTAGAAGCACTCAAACGCCTTGGGTCATATTTCCCCCGTGCTCGGGAAGATGAAGACGATAACAAAATAAAGGCTAGACAATCACGGCCAGCAGAGGTCGAGCCTTCAAGTCAACAAGATGGACTCGAAATACCAAAGCAAAAGTTACCGATACCAGGCGAAGATGTTGAGAAGAGAAGAGGCTCGAAATTACTTGACCCAGCAGCGCTCGAGGCCTTACTTAAAGGGGCTCAAGCAATTCATTTGAATGTGGAAAGTCTTAAACCGAAGGAACAGCAATCCGAGGACTCTGATGATGGATCCCCTTCACGTTAGGTCTGCCAAATCTCCTGTATATAGTTCATTGTAACGTTACTAAGGCAATATATGTTTGCTTTGCTATTTATGTAGGAGTAATGTAATGTTCCCTTACATCAAATTTTTTGATAAATATAACACGTCCCTTCACATACTCTCCGAGCAGTTTCCCACATTCAGCCAACAGTATTCTGGATTTCAGGTGTTTATTATCAGAAAATCATTGAAAATTCCGTTTTAATAGTTTAATGTGAACGGTTAAAATGTATACATGGAAACACTTCTAAATTATCGAAATTATTACTGAAAAACACCAATCCACTAGTTGAAAAATTGACCTAGCTTGTGAAAACTAAAACAGCATAGACAAAACAAAAATTAGCTTAAAACCTTGTTGAAAAGTGGAGTTAGTGGTGGCTTATATAACCTAACACAAAAATTGGAAATTCACTTACCTGTACTGCTACCTTGAAAACAGCAGCCGTAAATTCAGAAGCGCTGTCGGGAGGAAAATAATATTACTCCAGGCAGCGTTTCATTGATATTCCCGTATTATTATTACTCTAGGGTTTTTTATTGGAATTAGATTAGACCTGGTCATGTTCCTCCGGATGAACAAACAAATTTTCGTACAAACTCTTCTTTGGCTTCTCTGAACCCGGATTTTTCATCAAACTCTCGCCAAAATCGCTTGTGAAAGGTTGGAAGATCTCGAGGATAGCTCCTTCGTCTTTGACAGGCGATTTCTGGGTTCCTAGATCGATCTTGTGCGAGAAAATGTCTTCAAGTCTATGAGGGTCTTCCTGCAGAATGTCTGGGTTTGCTAAGAAATCATACATACGAATTTCTGATGAATTTGGTAAATAATCATGCAAATTGACAAGTTCATTACCTGGAGAAGCGCCTGGGAAGCCTGCTAATTTGCTCGGAGCCGAGTAATCCTTTGTCTGCTTAAGGCCTCCGAAAGGAGGCTGAACAAATTGGTTTTGAGCATATTTCTGCTGTGGTAAGGGTATCGGCTGGTAAAAACTTTGCTGTCCACCAAATATGTTAGAAGTGAAATAATCAGAAGGATTTTCATTGAACTGTTGCACGTAGCTATGAAACCCTCTTTTTTCCTATATGTACGTTTTACTTCGGGAAACTGGGAATATAAATACCTCTGAGCGCTGGCTCGTGTCTGGGTAAGATGGGAAGTAGCTTTCCTGAGGCAGCGATTGATAGTTTTGCGGAATGAATTCATTCTTGCTCTTCAGTTTTAGGTGCTTTTTTTCGCTGGTTGTCCTCGGCTCTGAAGTCATAGACTGGGGGCTGACTTCGCCCTGCGACGGGTAGTTGCTTCTCTGCTTGGATATCTTTGGAGATGGGGTGATTTGGTTATATGAGCCCGTTTTTTGGGGCTTTTTCCACAGATCCGAAGGAGCAGAGTTTCCTACCACAATGGTTATTTATCACTATCTTATGATCATTACTGTTCTTTAGCTGCGCCTCGACGGAAGTTGAGTCATCATCACTTGATTCATTTTTCGAAGAATATGAGAACTTTGGTGAGTGAATATCCGTGAAAGCAGTTCCTCCGCTCATCAATGAGATGTTGGAAAGCGCAGTTGATTGATATTGAGAGCTCGGAGCAAAATACTCGCTCAATGGAAAATCTTGTACTCCTTTCTTCAACGGAATCATGTGCTTAGGCGCTCCTTTCTGGCTGTAAGGACCGAAATCGGAGCTCTGGAATTTGTTCTTCTTGCTCTGCTCGATCTCTTTCTGATAGTACGGCGGTTGTCCTATTCTCTCCGGAGAGCTTCCTTTCCTCATTTTCCTTAATAGTTAGATAAATTCCTCGAAAAAAAACTAAAGTGACTGTTACCTTTTATCCTGTGGGAGATGAGAGTAAGGACAATCTCTCCTCTCGCACTTTGGGAAGTTCGTGCATGGCTTCGTTTTATAAAACAGCGGATGGTACTCCAATTCCTTCCAACCGTGGCATTTATCACAGTTCAGCAGTTTCATGCAGCCGGCCTTCTCATACTCTTGAATAGAGTCCGATTTGCTCCAATAAGGGCAATCCTCAGGCTTGTACGAGAACAACAGCGGGTCTCGGCGGAAATCTTGAACGTTATGAGCAAATGGACACGAGCTGCGCTCGTGGTCCTGGCGAAACGGGCAGAATATCGTCTTCAGCTTATACATATTGAAATCATCAGTTGCTTTCTCGCTGTAAAGCTTTTCGGTTTTTATCTCGATTTCATTGTGTGCAAACGAACAAAAATTCTCGTATTCGCACTTGTTGATCCGCTCCGGATAATGCGAGCAAAATTTTTTCTTGTGCCGCTCGGGATGGTAGAGTTGTTCCACCTTATTCTTCGCAAACGGACAGCTGTTGTCGCAGTTACAAAAGCTTCTTTCAATTTTCGGACACAGCTCCGGACAGTAGTTATATTGGTTCAGAGACCGCCTCCGGTCAACGTCGCTATGATAATAAGGACACAGCTTCTTTTCATGGCTGTCCTTTCGCTTGCAAGGATGAACCTTGAATTCAGTAATATTCAGCAGCGGCCGATGCAGTATCTTTAACTCGGGTCGAAGGTCCAATTTCTCGTATTCCTTCGCTATCATGGCTCTCGATGGCTCAGAGGGATGAATTTTCGAGCAAAGGTAAGGTTTTGTCGCGAAAATACAGTTCGGATCGTTACATTGTTCGGTCTTGTAGACTGCTGGGTGATACAAGACCTCGTTGTGGGAGTGCGCGTACGGACAGTCCTTGTTTGTCTCGCAGACAAGCTCTGTGAAAAAGGCTTTGCAGAGCGCAGGGAGATAAAGAGGCTTTTGGGACAGCGGGCAGAGAATTGGTCTTCTTTGTTCGTCATAGGTGTGATAGCTCTCGCAAAGGTTGCCGCTCTTACAGGCGCGGTCCTTGTAGAAGCTGTAGACGAGCGTCGGGTCCTTGATCATGGGGTTTTGGAGCTCGTTTATCTTGCATGACTGCGTTTTGTAGTTGATAATAACGTTGCGATGGAGATCTTGCTCCATTAAAAGTAATTCTTGGAAACTCATGGGTAAGGGTCGGCAGGCGATGGTGAGTCTGGCGAATGAGAGTGGTTTAGCAGCACCTGTCACTCGATCGGTTCTCGGAGGAAGAACGATAAAAGCGTGCCGCTAGTCGGTAAAATTAATCGAATTTATAATCATGCATTCTGGTGTGTTTATTTGGGCGACTGTTATTGGAAAATCGTAGTTGATCATAGAATGCTCAAGCAAATAGTTCTAATAAATTAGATTCTGATAATTAGACCCTCAGAACTTTTTTATTTTGCCTGTTTCATTTAACTACGCGTTTCTTTTGATCCAACCAGATCAAGTTAATTATAACTATCCGAAAAACCAAAAAACTAATCATTTCATAAAAGCATTCTTTTTCCAAGTCAAGAGATGCGAATCATTGCAATGCCTGAAACTATAAGTTTTGACTGTATTTTATATACTATTGCTATAGAACTACCCGATTCACAGACCATAGAGCTGCAATTATGAGGAGATTATATTGGTATCAATGGGAATACTGTCGGAGGGAATAAAGTTTTTGACTCTGATTCAAAAATTAAGCGCGCGATAGAAGGAGTATGGGGATGTAAAGGGAGTGGAACGGCGTGAAATTGTGAATGTTTAATATTTTATATTTATTAATTTTTCTACGTTTCCAATCCCTGGTTTCATTTCATGATTCAAAGGTTCGTTCCCTCCCATTGTCTCAGAACTAGTTGTCGCTTTCGATTAGGGCATTGTTGATTGTCATGCATATATCTGAACTATAAAAATAGAATCAGCACTTACTTAAGTAACAATGGAGAGAATTGATCATTTCACCTCTCGCTAAGGACTTTCCATGATTCCTGCACCATTGCAGGATAAAAATTAATTGTCTTCTCAAAAAAAAAATGATTGCTGAATTCTGAAAAATATTGATTTTCTAATCTCTTGCTGCTTCTAGTGGATAAGTTCAACCTTGCTGCTGTTTAGAAATAGGCCATTGAAAAAGTTTTCGGGTGAAGTTCCTAAAGACAGGAAAAAATAAAATAAATCAGGTCTGAGTGTTTATAGCTAATTTTGCCTATAATGAAACAATCGAAATCTGATCAGTCGCGGGTTTTTAGGGATAATTTAATGAGATTATATGCCAAACGGCAAAGATACTTCAGCTTTTGGGGTTAGTTGCTCGAGATAGATCAACGTAAATATGAGATTCCAATTGAATCTATAGCTGATATGCTATTTAATGGAACAATTCGACGGTGATACAGAATTCCAGAAAAGCTTCCAGAAATGTTAGATTTCTTTTCCTATAACTGTTGGATTTTGTTGATCGTATTTGACGAGCTGGATGCCTCTCTCATGTAGCAGCTTGAAAACTTAGGAAAATTGGTTTCGTGCCCCAGGATTTGGAGAAAATTGGATAATTATTTCAGAATGCTGCTATATAATACTGCGGATATTCTCAACCTGCCACTGGATATAGTACGCATGAGATTCGACTCACAGATTTTCTTCCTCAGATATATATTCAGAGAACTGAATTGCAATTTAACTCGACTTCGGAAATTCTCAATATCACTTTTGCTAAAATAGAGAACGACGGTAATTTCTTTTTGAGAGCAGAGATGTTGTTGCATACGCTAGCACCCTCTTGCGCGTTTCTGTGTCTTGGATACGCCATACCGATTTTTTTCTTTGAATAGTTTCAGAATTTTAACGGTCGCTTAGAAGTAAATTCAATGACTGCGTAGACAAATTGTTTTCATGAGAGAGCCTCTTTTCGGGCTTGCTAGGCGCTTAGAAACGCATTGTTCTTCCATTCATATTACGTCTTGCTGGAAGCTGTTTACTTAGATATCATCAACTCACTTCTTTTCTTGAGCTATTTTTCTGGACTTCTACTATATCTATGCTGACACACTTAGAATAAATTACAGTACTCCTTCTTCCACATCACTCAAGCCCATCAACGACAAAATGAACTTCTACTACAAGTAATTTTCTTGGATAATGTATTTATTCAGACTCGAAATGCAAAATCAAAGCCTTGTTTCTTCATTTTCCTCCAATATCTGCAGAGAAGATTCGTTCACACCTCTAGTTAACAAAGCAATCCAGCCTCTGTTCTATTAAGATCAATATATTGCATATTCAGTCCTAATTTCTCTTCTCATTTATAATCTCGATGCTTACTCGGTTAGAATGCAGACATTTCAGCTTCCTCCTCATTAAATGATGACCCTGCCTGGCATGAGTTGGCTAGTTCTGGTCTCATTGTGTCATAATTGGCTCTTCACAGCGTCCTTCAATCAACATAGATCGCTAGATTTGGAGTCTACCAACATTGCAAGCTATACATTTTTTTTCTTCTACGGCCTCTGTTCTGTGGCGACACGTTTGAACTGCTCTCCTAGCCTTTTTCTCTCTGAAATTACCTAGAACAGCTCTGCTGTGCCTACCAAGGATATTCATATGCTTCTATTAATTTTATTATAATATCGGTATTCCTTTTTCTTTCAAGACCAAAATTGATTTCGAGTGATTTGAAATGACAACTAACATAAATTCGTCACTAAACAAGTAGCTCCATGTTGAATCACATAACTTTCTTGGTAGAATAAATCAAGGAGGTTTTGGAAACTGAAGCTTTTACATTTGCTATTATCATATTATACGTCAATTTAATGCCATCCCCTGAAGACGACGAGAATATTTCAAATACATTTCTTGCAAGATGGATAGAAAGGGAAATCGTGTTTGTAGAAGCTAGGATAAACTGGCTTTTCTGGGAACAACATATCTTCAAACAAACAATCCAGCTGGGCTGTAAGTATTAAGTTAGGCTGCTTGTTCTTCTTTCTATTTCATCATTAAAATAGCGGACTGAAGAGGCAAGGAATACCACAAAGAGACTCAAAGAAAGGAGTCTAACCACTGAAGGCCTCTGAATCCTCTTACGAATGATATTTTGATACTAATTCAACATTTTGCAATTTAATTCCTCTCCCAATGCGTTCCAAAATACCTGTATATATTCGAATTACCAATAATAGTGCAATAGCTGAATATCCAATAATAAAGTCTGGCGTGATTTGCTGTTGCAGAAAATAGCAATGAACTCACCGGCGTGCATCTGCCATTTGAATTGTCCTTTTGCTAATATTTTATTTGAGAAAAGATTAATTTGACTGACTGAACGCACAAAGAATATTTTGGATACGTTTAGAATGTTGAAAGTTTTGATATGATTCTTATTCTTATATATATATGCATTTTTCAAAGGTTAATACCTAAATAACAATGATAAGCAGGTCCGAATACAAAGTTCGGGCTTTCTAACGTTTCGTTACGATTAATAACGTTTGTGTATTTGTTATAATGCAAAATGCAAATTGAGCTTTTCACAGCTGAAATATGTAGATACAAAAAACTTAGCCTAAAATGCTATCCTTCAGTTGCTGAAAAAACCCTTTGGCTGGGGTCCTGCTTTCTGTCTTTGGAAGTGAAACAGCCTCTGATCTTTGGTTGATGTCTGGAAGAATCGCTCTTTGGTCATTTGCAGCTTTATTTTTTTGTTGTTTGATCATCTCATACCGGTGGAGGTCTGCAGAAAGAGCTCTAAAAACCATTGGTGTTGTGTATGCCATTTCGCCTTGCAAAAATTTATATTTCTTTTGGATTATAGAATGATTGACGGCCTTTTTAATTTGAGGTGATACAATTAAAGCCAATCTCATATCGTAAAATTTTTGACTTATGTGACAGATTTTGACACAGACTTTGTTTCAGTTGTCATACAATTAATAAGTCACAGAGATAATAGAGATTTTTATATCATAATGTGCCTCAAAATCTGATATATCAGCTTTAGTAACAAGTCCAACCTCTCTATTAACGCGTCGATGAGAAATAGCAAATATAGCCAAAATAGCCTTTCTCTCAAGGCAGCTCGAAATGTCAAACAAAGGGCGGATACTCTCAGAATTCTAGAGCTTTAACGACCCAAATGTATTCACGACGAGCGGCAGCAGAATTTTGCTCCTTTTTTTGGATAATTTGTCCATGGAAATTCAGCCTACCATATGAAAATAGTATTTATACAAATCAATATATCGCGAAAAACAAATTTTCTAACAACATGAGTCGCCTAAACATCAAAAATAAGTTTCTGAAGCAGAATCCGACAAAACCGATTTTGGTTTCTTTGGAGGATTGGGCTTACTTTTCTCTCTAATTTTAAACAAATCGGTTTCCGATCCATCCGATGAAGACGAGTCGCTCTCAGGCACTGCTCTTTCTATTAACCAATTAGATTTTGAATCCCAAGACTATCATACCTCTCACAGTCTGGCTATTATGACCATTTCCAACATTGTTTTCTTTCGTTTGAGAGCCGGACGCATTCTTCTTCTCCTCGTTCGTTGCTTTCACTTCCTCTATATCCATTTCGTTTGCTGAGTGCTCACTAGCTGTTTCGAATATCAAACTCTCAGATTTCTTTCGAAGGGGCTCAGGTCTTTGCTCAGTATTACTTTTCGAAATGGAAATTGTTCCTTCTTTGCCAGCATGGTTGTGGCTTTCGGTATTCGAGGCAGCCGCTTGATTGGCCTTCATCTTCCTATCAATATCGCTATCGCTGTTTCCTCCCTTTTCTTTGGCTTCCTCTTCACTATCATCGAGTCTTATCCTTCGAGGACTGCGAGGAGACTTTGATCTGTTTGAAACAGGGGTTTTAGGAATATCTAGGCTGTCTTTATGAGGTCTCGACTTCGAATTTTCGTTATCTGGGGCCGATTCATCACTGGAATCAACTAATTTCTTCCTATAGATACCCACCGCTTTGGATGGAGTAGGTTTCTTGCTTCCGTTATCTTTGGCTTCTTCTTCACTATCATCGAGTCTTATCCTTCGAGGACTGCGAGGAGACTTTGATCTGTTTGAATCAGGAGTTTTAGGAACAACTAAGCTGTCTTTATGAGGTCTCGACTTCGAATTTTCGTTATCTGGAGCCGATTCATCACTGGACTCAGCAATTTTACTCTCTATTAGTTTGAATGGGCTTGGTTTCTTTATTGGACCGGAAGATTCGCTAGACGAGCTGGCTTTGCGAACAGCAACGTTGGGCAGAGGATTAAGCCATCCTGGAGGTTTATTTAAATCGTCAGAGGGATTGCTTTCGTCATAATCACTACTGGATGACTCTTCCTCTGGCACGTAGTCCGAATCATCGCTTTCTTCATCAAAGACTGGATTTGGTTTTGCTGTTGAAGGCTGCGCCTTTTGCTCCTCTAATTCGGAATCCGAACTGCTTTCTATAGGTTTTTTAACTTTTTTCGTTGGGACGCTCCTATCTCAAAGTCAGAATGAACGTCGGATTGCCATTTACCCTTTGATTGGTTTGTCAAAGATAGAGGGCCGATTTGGTCGGTCAAAGAAAGAAGGCTCAGCCATTCTGTCAAAGATCGAAGGTTGCTTTGGTCGTGTATTTGTGTCAGAGTCAGAAGAGTCATCTTCACTGCTACTTACCTTTCGTGTCGGCTTCGGCAAAAACCCTGGCAAATTGTTATTCAAATTATTCGTCTCTGCTCGGTTCGCTGAGGCCTTAGACTTCGGTTGAGATTTTTTTGTCGAAGCAGCCTTTTTGGTAGATTCTGCTTTTTTAGTAGATGCTGCTTTCTTTTTTGAAGGAGCTGCGTTTTTATTCTCTTGGATCTGGACGCTGATCCCGTCTCCGTCTTTTAGCATGTAACCGACCCGCTTTTATTATGTTATTCAATGATGAAGGTATGATATAGTGCCTTACCCCAACATTCGCGAGGTAAAATCCGTGCAAACTGATGTTCTTTACTGTGACGAAAGGATTATCGAGGTAAATGTCTTTTTCCATTCGTTGATAGCTGATCCCGTAATTTTTAGCCCCTTTTTGAAGGAACAAAAAGTAATATTGGTTGGCAATGACGTTTTTTAGCCGAACTAATATGTTTATTTGATCTCAGGGAGTCAGAATGCTAATATGGTACCTATAGTATCTGATTGCTTGCACATGATGATAAATTTCCTTTGTGGGATGTCTGTTGTGACATACAATTTTAAAAGGCTTGCTACAGAGGAGATATTAGCAACCGAAGACGTATCTGGATTATCCAGCATAAGTAAATTGATGCGATATGAAGGGAAAGTTACCGCTGCTGTAGTTATCCATGGGACCTTCTGTACAGAATGCGAGAGCAGAGCAATAAAATAGTTTAATATTGCTATATTGGGATTAAAAAGTCCGAAATGAGTTCATACAGTAATTAATTTTGCGCGCACTTAGAAGAGCAAAATAAGACTAATAAAAGCTGTGAAAAAGTGAATAGACTCTGAAAAAGCTCGCCTTTGATGGAAAAAATGCCCCAAATATCGAATTGAAAGGGAAAATAAGACAGATCGGCACGATGAAAAAAGTGGCTCTCTCTTATTTTTTTTTTGAATTCAATTTACATGGGAATTGGTGTAGAGTTAGTTGCCTTTACATTATAAATCCTTCGACGAATTGTGGAAGGGACTAATTAACAGATAAGTTGAGTAGTTTCTTTTTTGGAAAGAAATGATCGATTTTCTGGCTGCTGCCTCTGCCACGAAAAGAACAAGAGTGAATTACGCCTGATTTTTAGGTCAATACTGAGATTCTCAATATTCAAAACTATAAGAAAAATTCTCGTTGTAAAGCAAAAGAGTTTACGAGAGATATCATATGATATATTCAAGGACTTCCAACATTTCCACCCTTTGAAGAAATTTAGCAGAGAAGATTCGAGACAGAAAAAAACTTTTAAACAGAAATCTCAAAGCTGTTTCCTCCTACTATTTCAATCACTGAACGGCTTGAACAACAACTGTTTGATAACACTAACTGATCAAAAATGTCGATTCAACAAACTCAGAAACACGAATTTCCGACATATTAATGCGAGAAGTCATGAGGACTGATATCAGCTTCGAGGAAAATGCGTAGCTGTAATTGGAAGTGTTTCTTCATTTAATTGAACGAGTTGAGAAGAATTATAATTTTGATTCTTAGATGTGACTGCTAGTTCTTGATCTTTCGGACGACCCAAAGCCAACGAATTTTACTGGTTTCAAAACATTACAACGCGTCTGTCTAATTTATATTTTCAAATCGCTTTTTTTAGTAGACACATTAATTTGAGTTGGTTAAAATAAACACCCATTTTTTGCAAAATTATTTCGAAACCTTACAAGTCTAAATCACAATTTTGCCAATCACCGTTTCGCACTGATCTCTTCATTATTCACTCCTATGGGGATTTACAATATCTACTATCATAAGACAAAATCACCTCCAATTTTTGAAAAAAAGAGCCTTTTAGCTATGTGAAAATGGGCTTTTGTTTTATTTATCACCGTTTTATGAAATCTCAGAATGGGTGTTCTGATTTTTATTCAACTGCTTAAACAATTATTCGTTTAAGTGTTTCGATTAAGAAAACTAATTGAAAATCATTCAAACGGAAAATAAAATTTCATTTTCCTTCTTCTGATTTCGCTCATGAAGTTTGAAAATTTTAATTCTTTTGGATGGCCAAGAACAAATTTTCCGTTCACAACGCAAGCATGTGATAGACTGCGGCCAAGAACGAGCCTCATTCACGGTGGACGGGCTATTTCTCTTGCTATCATGGCTCTCGCAAGACAATTCGGAATTTTTCTTCAGTTTAAGACTGATTGAAAATATCGCGTTTCAGTGACGTAGGATTCAAATCTATTAGTATTTCTAAAAAAGTAATATTCTTTAATCTAAAAATTAGAAGAAATCTAATGGAAAATATTCTGAGCCACCTCGCCCTAAGACGACAACTCCTCCCATCTCTCAACGAACTGACGGCTCTCAACCTCAGTTTGAACTCAAATCTCAGTCTTTGCCAATATCCCACAAATTTCCCCCTGTACGGTAACCAAGTGATCACTAACCCGATGAATACTAGTCCTCATATTCAGAAGATACTAATGGAAAATTACCTAAGGGGTCTTCAAGCGAATCAATTATTAACCACGAAGCTCGCCCTTCAAGGTTCGGTACCTCAATCGATTTTTCTGGTAAGAGAATTTACACGTTACATTTCTGATCATTATCAAAATCAGCCAATTGAAACCGTCGAGAGAGTTCTTCCTCGAACAGAATTGAGTCCAAAACTCAACATCTTGAGCAAAAAGATCAGGAAGGTGGAGGTCGAGGCACCGAAGGAAGTGCCAGAGTCGAAAAATAGTGAAGAAAAAGAAAAAAGCCTTAGTTATGAACAGAAACAGATCAGTCTGCTAAAAAAGAAAAAAGTTAGAAGGACTGCGGTTGAAATTGTTAGGAGGTTTAAATGTATGCATGAAGGCTGTGGGAAAGCTTATGGGTAAATTGCCTCATTAGAAAAGATCTTTGACGTGACGTTAAATAGAGCAAAATTCGCATTGAAGAACCATATCAGAATCAAGCATTCAAACAACGAATAAAGAGGTTTTCAAAATGAAAAGTTTGTTAATTGGTGGATTTAGGGTTATTTAGTTTTCGCTTTGTATAGCTTTGTATAACATCAAACTGATTTTGAAACATAGCGGCAAGATCAGGTAATAGTATGTGGTATATGAAGAGTATAATGCATATTTCTTTATTTAATCGATCAAAAAAGACCAGAAAGTTGTAAAGCACTGCCTGTTCATTTTCCTTTTTTAATTATTGAAACGAATTTTGTTTTAATACAGAAATTTTGTTAAATTGTGTAACTTCATGATTTCTTAAACGTGCTCGCGGAACTAACTGCCATGGGAGCAAATAACTTAGCAAATTGCTGGACAGTGTGAAATTCAATCAAACGTTAATATGATATCATGCCTTAAAGAGAGGAAGGATATACTGACATAGAAATAATAACTGAATGATCTATCCATCTATCTAAAAAATGATGTATATATCTTCAATGGGTCCTAATGCTTGCTTAAGCGAACATATTTAGTGTAGTTTTTAACTAGAAGGTTAAATTAATGATATACTTTCCATTGCTATGCACTGAAGAAAGAGTTCACGGTGCATTAATCATTTTTATAGACCGTGATAAGCCGCTCCTTCAGGCAGAAGAGGAAGGTTGTGTGGATTAATCATTGATAAATAAAAAGTTGTCCTGATATTCCTCAAAGATTATGTTAAGCACGAACCACAGAGCATCATAAATTTTCCTTTTCTGAATGGATCAGTCAATGAAAACCATATCTAATGGAGGCGGAGAGAAAATTGAAAAGGAGAACTTTCCCAGTAAAATAGATTGAGAGTATTAAGATTCCAAGCTAGGAGTGAGTGACCGTCAAAGTGAGGAAGCCACAGAGTATAAGCTAATAGAGAAGTATTCTAATAACTCTTATGAATAAACAAAGATATCATACACATCTCGTAAAATAGAAAAAGTTTGCTAAAGTACCTTGGGATCTCTCTCTATGGCTTAAGTGGATGTTACGAGAAAAAGGAGCATTTCCTCTTCGTTAAATATTAGTTGAACAATTACTGAGAATAAACACAGTGAATAAATACTTTATTTGGCGCAGTATCAGAGTTTCTCTGAGCAAAAACAGATTTTTGTTAAGCTAACAAATTTGATAGGGGCAAAATATTCTTCATTTTTGATGAAAATGAAAAGTGCAACGAAAAATTACCTTTTATTAAAATCATGAATAAATTTTAAAATGCCATTGATAAATAGAATAAAATGATGCTCTCTCTGTAGGAGTGTGCTTAATTGAAGCTAGAAAATCGTAACTGAATGAACGATAAATGTAAAGATCTGGGGTTTCATTGGGCAAGGTGTGCAATTCAACAGACTAAATCATGCACCAATCATTTCATTCTTTTCAAGATCTGATCGGCGAAGATTTGGCAAAGCTAATGGCTCATTTTGACCCTTGCTCCAACCGTTCAAGAGTTCTCCATTGATCAAGAAACTCAGAATCCAAACCTACCCTAGAATTTTGAGAAACTCATTGCTGAAAAGACTGCGAATATCTTTCAAAAACTTACGTGACTTATATGCTTGACAGGTATTCTCAGTAATTAATTTTCTTGATAATGATGATGATTAGAAACTCGCAGATTGAGGATTAGAGATTCTGCTGGTGGATATTCTCGAGAATGAGAGTTTAGCGTTTTGGGGTGAATATTTAATATGAAACTTTTTTGAATCGAATACTGTAGAATGAATACTCTAATAATGATTTGTCATATATATTTATATCCAATGCTATTCATGATGAATACTTATGCATAATAAATCTTTCAAAAAATTTAATTTGTATTGTATCATACGCATGAAATTATAAGAGGAGCAATCTTTTGGCTGATCCAATTACTACGTGCTTCCATAGCTTTTCAGCCTTGCATTACTTGCAAAAGACTTTGGAAACGCGACTGGAGATTGGACTCCTTTTAGGGTTCCCTTTTTCACAGGAGAACTTTCACGACCCTCATGGTCACTCTGGAACGGAATATTTTGAAGAGTCGATGAGTTAAAGTTAAAGGAACTCATTTCATTGAAGTGGATGGATATCGTTGGCGATAGAGGCTCTTGCTTGAATCTTTTAAGCTCGACCTCCTGTGTTACTGGTCCAAGCGGTTCCTTTTCAGACAACATAGAATCCTCTCCAAGACTCTCAGGGCGGTGGCGGCCATTCTTATAAGCATGAGGGCTCAGATTAGTCCTTTCGCTCATTATTTTTTCCCTTCTTCTCATATAGCGATCTTTCATTTTTGACGCAATAATCATCCCAGCTTCAAGCTTCGACATCTGGCGATGAGATTTTCGTTCTTTGAACTCGGTTTGTGTCAAGTTCGGTCCACTACCAGCAAGTTTAGATTTCAACCTGAATTCATAGAATTCATCATTTATTTTGGGATCCATATACTTTAATATTTTTCGAGAAACTGTTGAGTGTTTCATCTTCTTAAGGAGCTTTTCGTAGCTTTGCACAGAAGCAATAAAGTCGCTGGCCGAAGGATCATTTGGGTCTAGGTTCTTCGAAGTTTTTATCGAGATTTGAGCAGTTGACTCCAATTTTGCTTGTGTAGACCTCTCCATGAGTACAGTGGCTTCCTTTTCCTTTTCTTGAGACTTAATTAACCTAGATTCACTCTCTTGCTCACTGGCTGGTGAAGGATCATCGGCAGAAATAACAGGCCGTTGGAGGAACGAAAGCATCCTCATCTCATCCTCTTCCAGAAGGATTTTCTTGAGTCGGTCTAACTCATGGAGTTTCTTGACTATCTCAACAAGGTCAAACTCTTTCTGAGCAGCGTCTATTGCTTTCTTGATGAGGATATTCTTTTTTCTTCTGAAACACGGGAAACAGCTCATTAAGAAAAGTCCGAGATTGTAACTGATCTTTGGTTTTTTGTATAACGTGTTTTCTAGTGGCGCAGTAGGATTTGATTCAAGAGGGCCTTCTTCAATGTCTTTGTTCGTACTGATTTGAGGCTTGGAAGTTTTGGCTTTCATATTCCTCAGATTCTTCCCCTTTTTGTCTTTAGTTAATCTCGAAGCTTTATCGTCTTTGCTCGACCCAGCTTTTCTTTTGCTATTGTCGTTCCTGGGACTTTTATCGTCGAGATCATAGAACTGGCTCGCGAAATGCAGGGAATAGGCTCTTTCTGTGTACATGCTAGCTATTATTCCAAAGACTATAACACAGAGACTGAAGACACTTCCAACGCTAGCTAAGCCTTCTTGGAGCTTTGGATACAGCCTTCTTGTGGTGTATTTGAAACGACTTTTCCCAAACCAAATGTTGATAATACTATAAGTCCCTTCCCAATCGACCGGCAGTAGACTTCGTGGCTTAGTGGTCGTCTCGGCTGGGTCCACGTAGTATGTAGTTTCATTTCTTGGATACCAGTCCTCGAGGAATAAGTGGTCATCAGTAATTATCTCTTGCTGGTTCATAAAGACTTCGGTGTCTATAGTTTGAACGCCAGGGAGCACATACCAGTAAAGGCTATCCAGGTAATACGAGACAGGCTTCTCATGCGCCGTCGGAGAAATAATCGTATTCGAATAGAAGAATTCAACGTAGGCGGCGCTGAGAGCGTTGTTTGCGAAGTAGCTCGCGATTTCCTCCTCAGATTGACAAACCAGGTCAGGGCGGCTGGTGTCATTTTTACATCGGGTCACAGTTATCACCACGTACTCGGATATGGCATTACGATAGGTTCCCGAAATTCGCATATCGAAATTCGCACTAGGATCAGGACAAAAGGCTGTGTTGAGCCCTAGAGTATAATAAGAATCATTGTAGTTTTTCAGATACTCCGGCGTGCATTGTTGAAAAGGAATTGGTATGAGAATTTCCTCAATCGTGCCGTTATCATGTTGAATGGCTTTATACTGAGTCAGCTGCAAAGCCACCAATGTCGAAGAGAGGTTTAGATCTGGCATTTTGATAGCAAAGACGAATTCGGATTCATTGAGAGAGGTCGGGTTTGGGACTGGAAGCACAGTGCGATCGATTGTTACTGTTGGAGAATCGAAGGACAGGATCGATTTGAACGTCACAATAGAGAGAGACAGCGTAATCAGAATTACGCAGATGGTCAAGAAGCAACCCGTATTGGTTGAGAAGCGGTCTGACCCGTTGTACTTGAGTTTAATGAGTTGGTGGAAGAGGTCAAATCGATACATTGACGGAGAAATTGTCAGATTAAATTTTCTTTATAAATGAGCGGACTGATAAATATTGAAGCCATTGAGATTTAATAAAGTTATAAAATTCGAGGTACAGATCTTGAAGAATTTAATTTTTGATGGTGCAGAAGATCTCAGAACATGTAGACCATGTATTCAAAGAAAAAAGAAGTACTTTCGACAAACATAGCAAAACGCTCATATTCAATAATTGTGAATCACAAAAGGGTACTATTTGGAAAATAAATTAATTATCAACAAAATCAGATCTAGATACTAACGAATTTGAGTTATTTTCCAAGCAGATATGCAGCTAAATAGCAGTATGATGATGTAAGACTCTTCTGGAAGTAGAGCTGCTTCTCCATTCAGAGATTTCATTCAATGAATTTACATAAATATTCAAGACAGTTCGCGTTTCCTGCGTTTGGAACCATAAGTGGAGAAAGAGTGATTGTGAAGTTTCTGCGCTTAGAGGAGGAGGATTAGAAATGCAAGACCTATTTGTTAATTTTAATGAGGAATGTATCAATCACTGCTATTAATTTGACAAATTAAATTTTCTAATTTATATCTTTTTTTGTTGGACCATGAGGCTTGATTGCGTCTGGGAATATAAAATTTCGAGCTGTCGTTTAATTCCAGATTTCGGTGGTTAAAATAAGAATTTGTATTTCGATTATATATTAATTTATCACTCATCGGAAGTAGACTCGTTTAATGCCAAAACTTTCATCGTTGGCTCGAACACCACCCTATCGCTCGCCGCATATAGTCCTTTCTTCAAAGAATTTACTGATCGACAGCTTAGCTTTAGCTTTTAATCTAAATTCAGCCTTAGATTGGCAGAAAAAATAGGAATAGCTACCTTTCATTAGCTTTTTTATACTTTCCCTTCACTTTGGTTCTCTCGAAGGAAGATTTCAATGCTTTTCGAGCAACTAATTTTTGAAAAGATGAGACTATATTGAAAATCATAATGAAAAAGAAAAGTCTGTTTCCTACCATCAAACGTCTAATCGAAGCGCATTACTTGGCTCCAGATTGCTGCGCTGAGGCTAACTCTAAAGGTGAAGGATTAAAATTCATGAGATGGAAAATGCAATCTTTCATTGCAGAAAAATGTTGGGTCTGCGAAAATTTACTCGCCCATGTGTTGAGCTGTTTCGGATAACTCATCATTGAACCAGTAATCATCAAAGATTTCTTAAGCTCTTTCAGACTCCTTCACATTGAAAAATTAACAGACGTTGATAAATTTGTTTTATGAGTAACTCATTTTCCAAATGAAAATTCTATCGAAAGCTTAGATCGATTTTATGAATTTATTGCAGAATTTCCTTGAGCAAGCTTTCTATGAACGAGAGGCAAATAACCATGAAGAATAAGGAGGAGAATAGCTAGTCCTTCGATCCTAGCCTGAGAGAGAGAGAATAGTTAACAAATCTCGAAAATTCAGAAAGAGCGATGCTTTTGTGAACATTGAAAAGAAATTTTCAATACGAAACATGAAAAATAATGAAGTCCTTAATAAAAAGAAGAAAGAATAATTCGAAGAGAGAAATAACAATCTAAATAAGATAATTTTGTTATGTACCACGTTTAAATATCTCTACCAAAAAAATTTAAAATGAACTTTTTAGCACATGATGCACCTTTTTTATTGAATCATAGAAAACGAAGGCAAAATAGAATCAAATTTTTTTTGTTCAGAAATTTCGGTTTTGAGGTGTTTCCTATTCGAGCCAAAGGAACCCATTTCGTTAACATGGATCAATAGCGTTGGAGATATAGGTTTTTGTGAATCTGATAAGCGACGTGTTCTCTTTCTGATTCAATTCAATAGGTTTCCTAGATTATGCCAAGAATTAATTTAGCTTCAAGTGTTAACTTTTTTCGAACCTCAGCTTTTGCTGCTATGAACTGATAGCGATTAATTTCATTTTTGGTTGTTGATTTATTCAATTAGCGGGCTCAGCCCTCATTAAGAAACTCAGAGGATGCATCACATATGCAAAAACATTTAAGCTTTTGAATTTTTTTCTGCGAATCTGAAATAGCGCTTTAAATTTAGTGAAGCATTATCTCTGAAATAATTGTTATTTTTGATATTGTTTGTGGACCGCCAATAATGCGCTGGATGAGATTGCGGTACATTTGTTGAAATCTGGTAATCCTGAGAATGGCCTCTCACTATCTAACAAAGGTAGAATGAAATTACTCATATTGTTGATGCGAGAAGTTAGACTATGCACTTATAGGCTGTTCGAAAATACTGGGCTTACAATTTCACTATGATGAACTTTATCGAGCAGCATGGTCGGTCGTTAGGAAGCCATTTTGAGATATCATTTCCCAAGTAAAGAAATGATTTTGAATGATAGCTCGAAATTATTTTGTTCATTATATTTGAATGTTTCAGTCTTATGTTTGTGTGTAATTAAGGAAACATAAAAAGAACACTCAAATACTGTTTCTAAGAATTTCGAGTGTCATTCATTCCCTTTAAATATCAACTCCTTAAATTCGAATGCAAAAAACTTTTATCAGGCAAATTAAAGTACGAATTGATTCCTCAAGTCTTTAGAAGTTCCGTATTCAGAGGGAGGTCTGCCTTGACTAATCTCATTTTTGAGATAAGCATTGGTATTTCATTGTCGACGTGCTGATTCTGACGAGGATTGACTAGATTATTATCTAGAGGACTGCTTTCCTTTAATTCGATCGCGATGGATGTAATATCAGGCTGGTCTTCGAATCGGTATAGGTCCTTCAGTTGATTCTTCCGTGTGTGCTTTATTCGGGGCTTTTCTAATATGATTGAATGGTCTTCGTTGACTCCATTAGGGTTCTCTTCGTCCAATCCAACTATCTCCTTTAATTTATGTCTTTTCCTTCTCAAAAAGAGAATTCTAAGTTTTGTGGCAATCATTAACCCAGCTTCAACCTTTGACAACCGTCTCCCTCTTTGCCTTTTCGCTGATGCGCTCTTATTTCTTTCAATTCCGGCACCACCCATCTTTAATCGATCCATGAATTTGGGCTCGATCACAGAATCAAAGAACTTGTCACTTATTTGAGGGTCCATAAATTTCAGAATCTTTCGAGAAGTTTGTGAATGTTTCACTCTCTTCAGGAGCCTACTGTAAGCTATTAAAGAACCTGCAAATTTATCCCAAGGGTTGTTTTGATCTGAATTCTTTGAGAACTTCTTGGAGCTTCGAGTGGGTGAATCAAGATTTCCTTCGGATTTTTGTTCAACTTGCATTTTGAGATTTCCAGCTGATTCAGGTTCATTATCTTCAATAATACGGCTCTCTTGAAATTTATGTGATCTCAATCCACTCTTATTAGCCTCTTCCCCCTTCGGAGAGGAGTCTTGGAGTGAAATAACTGGTCGTTTGAGATACGAAAACATCATGATCTCATCATCTTCAAGAAAGAGCTTTTTGAAACGGTCGAATTCATGAAGTTTCTTCACTTATATAATATCTTATCTCTCTTAACAAAGCGGATCGAAGGCCTATAAAACTGAGAATATGAATTACAATTAGATCGAACTCTTTCCGAGCTGTTTCGATTGTCTTCTCGATAAAAAGATCCTTTTTCTTCGGAGACATGGAATAAAACTGAGCAGAAAAGTTCCAATGTTGTAAGTTATCTTTGGTTTTTCGTCAAGTAAACGACTAGACGCAGACCCTATGTCAATATTGGGTTTTTTCTTACTTCGTGATCTTGGAGATTCGACACTAGTACTTGCATCAATTCGGTTCCGTTCCTTATTGATTGCAGGCCCTTGCGCTTTCTTATCCTTTTTAGAGCTGCCTTTTTTGTTAACAGCCCCTTTTTTCTGATTTCCAAAATCAAAATCGTAAAATTGGCTCGCGAAATGGATAGGATATGCCCTTTGTGCATACATTCTGACCAAAACTCCAAAAACCATGAGGCAAAGGCTGAAGACGCTTCCAATATTAGCTAACCCTTGCTGCAACTTCGGATATAGCCTTCTTGTAGTAAACTTGCTTCGGCTTTTCCATAGCCAGACGTTGATAATATTATAACTTTCAAAATCATTAAAAGACAGCAGAGCTCGTGAAAACGTTTTTATTTCGGCCGGGTCGATGTTATATGTCGTGTGGTTCTTCGGATTCCAATTCTCGAACAATAAATTGTCATCCGAGATTATCTCTTGCTGATTCAAGTAAATCTCAGAGTCTACTGTGAGATAACCAGGGAGAAGGTACCAATAAAAGCTATCCATATAATATGACACAGACTCTGAATGTGTTGGAGAGATAATCGTATTGGAGAAGAAAACCTCAACAAAAGAAGCCTCAAGAGGATTACTTGCAAAATAACTAGAGATTTCCTCTTTCGATTTACATACGACACCAGGCGCGCGCTTCGTATCATTTTTGCATGAATTGACAGTTAGCAGTATACTCTCAGAAATAGCATTGTGGTACGTTCCAGAAATTTGCAAGTCAGTGGCAGAGTCTGGACACAACGCTTGGTCAAGTCCCAGGTTGACAAATTCATCTTTAAAATCTTTCATGTATTCAAGTGTGCAAGGTTTGAAAGGAATCGGCGTGAGGACTTGTTCAACCGTTCCATTGTCATGTTGGATGGCTGCATAATGATCCATTTCGAGAAATACCAGTGTTGAATCTAGGGTCAGATCTGGCATTTTGATAGCAAAGACGAATCCAGTTTCCGTGAAGTTAGTGGGATTTGGGATCGTCAGTATGGAACGTTCAATTGTCACTTGTGGAGATTCAAAAGACGAGATCGATTTGAAAGTTAGAACAGCTTGGATCAATGTAATCACAACAACGCAAACTGTGAAGAAGAAACCTGCATTGGTTGTGAATCGGTCGGATCCTTTGTAGTTAAGTTTGACAGGTTGGTTAAACAGATCAAATTCTCGGAACATTGATAAAATTGTTACCGATACTGCTTTCCTGCTTTACTTACGCTACAAATAACTTTATTTTATAAAATCGAAGTTGCATGAATCTAAATTATGTGAGATAAAATATTTAAGTGATTAAATTATTTGTGCACTAACGATAATTCCTGTTTACTGTATAGTAGAGTACTCTCTTAATGGATATTCAAAGTTTTCCTAGATAATAGAGCAATTGTGCTGGAGTTTGGTTCCAATATGACTGATGGTGATGATGTTTCTATGAATGGAAGTTTACTTAAATAGCATAAGGATTCTGATCTTCTATACAGCGTTTTATAGAGGGCTCTCTTTTCTAAATTGGGTCACTTTTTTTGTAATATCGCCTATGAGCACTCTCAACTATTCCATTACTTCTGATGATGATGGGTGCTAATTTTGTGGGATTCTTTTGATTTTTGACTCTTTCTTAACAAAGAACGGTTCGTTAGGGATCATGCTCAGTGCGACTTCATTCTTTGACTTATTTAAAACTTTTTGCTTTTCTGCTGAGGCAAACCCGTTATAACTTTCATTCCTTCGCGTGCTGAGCGAAAGAGTCCTGATTGTTAATGAATTTAGGCTTCATTTGCTTCGGTTTTTCTCCCGATTCATGCTTCTACTCTCCAGTAAACTCATTTTCTTGGGTTTGTTCGGTCTAAATGTGGAGTTGACTCTTGGAGAGCAAAAACTGGCCTTTTGAGATACATCTTTTGTTTTATCTGAATAGATTCTCAGAACTTGACATGAGAATAAGGTTAGTTGAACCAATATAAGCATGCAGCACATGTAGTAGCCCCTCTTTGAACTTCTCTCTCACTGAATAAATGTTGCTGTGGTCTGTCGGCTCTTGACCTATTTCTCCTTGAATTGCCCCAACCATATTGAATGCCTGTTTGAATCTGTATACTACTAAGGCGTCTGTTAAATGCAAATTGTTGACGATTTGCGAAGGCAGCAAATAGCGATTTTCGAATATATGCAAAACCTGGGCCTTTGTCTTGACGGGAAACTGAAGGCCGGAGTTAGAACGCTGAATCGTAATTAGGAACTGTTTTTCATATACATTCATTCGGTACCCTTTCTCTAAGGTCCAATCATTTTGAGAGTAGTATTTGCGATCTACTAGGTGAAAAGCTGAATATATAAGGAGGGCCTGGATCAGCAAATACGATTGGGAAGAGTGTAATGATGGCACTAGCGAAAGCGATCATGGAGAACAAAAAATCAGAGTGGGAGTAACTCAAGAGTTGGAAAAACTTTAATTTTATGAAATGATTCCTGGAACTATTCTGCTTTGTTAAAAATAAATGATATGATCTCGACAAAATCAAATGTTAAGTTCGGATTATTTTGCTGATTTCCATGGATTTCTTTTGGGCTTCTTTGTATAAGAATGATTGCTTTGGGTTCTTTTTTTTTGGTATTGGGAGCTTTTGTTGTCTTTTAGATGAGGTAGGCTTTTTTTTGGTAATTGCCGACGTTTATCGCGATGTTGACTGGATAAGCAAAACCAAACGGAGTGCACTGAATCAATAATCAGTATGAGAAACTAAATAATGAAAGTATGGTGATTCTATGCTCTTCGCTCAACTAATCGAGATATCTTATTATTTCAGCTGTCTTTATCGTGCCTCCTATTGTTGTGACCCAAAACGCAGATATGATCACGAATTCATGATGGAAATGAGACAAGAAGGCATAATCGTGAAAAATTTCAAGCAAAAATTGTCTGATTAGATAAATCTATTTATGAGAACCATTTGGCTTTTTCAAGAGTGACACTTTCATAGAGAATTTCAAAACATTGGTATGCTAGTTCCTATAAACTAATTTTGCAAACCAAGAAAGAGAGACTGATACTTTAATTAATATAAAATAGGAAGCTCAATATTTCAAGTCTGGTGTATCAACACGCTGATGAAATCAGAAAGAGAGCGAGCGAGAGTCGAATCAACAGCATTCTTGAGTTTTATAGCAGATGCTCTGAATTTACGAAGAAACGATTTTCATCGTCAATTTGTTTAAAGTATATCATTAAAGTATATTAATATCCTAATTAATTGATCCTGAAGCCAGTTTTGGATCTAACTAACAATTTTAATCGAAGCATCTTTATAATATTGCTTCAGAATTTAATTATGGGTGTTTGATTATATATATTCAGTCGATTTTACGTTTGAGAGCTTCTTCTTCAACAAACCTAGAACTTTTGGTCAGGGATCGTTGTATTAAAGCTCCGTCGAGAAGATTGAACTTTGATAACAATGTAGATTGAAATGGTTCACCAAAATGTGAGAGGAATTAGGATTCCTTATTTCCTGACCTTCTAAGCTTCTTCAGATGTTTTTCTCATAGACTCCAAACTATTGGTAATGCGTTTCGGCATTTTTTGACAGCATTAAAGATGAAGTTTAACTTAAAAGAATAATAGTTTATTTGAAATGCGACTTACAAAAGAATATCTTTTTCCAAAGAAAAATATCCCCTTATTCTCGTAATCCTTTTACCCATTCGGTACCACTTATAGCCTGAGTGCTGTTGTAATGTGATGGAAGAAGTGGAGAGCACTCATGAAGGTGTCACGTTGCAACAACTCCCGCAACGAGAAATTGAAAGGGATGACTCTTTATCTTTTAGTCAAGTCATATGGGGCTGACTCCGTGAGAGCAACATTTCTTATTGTTAGAAAATTTGTAGATTTTTCTAAAGACAATTAAGTAAAATTGAAATTAATAATCTCGATGATTAAAACCAACCATGCTTCTACCTTTTTCTTGTGTAGTAGTATATATATAAATTAAAAAAAGCATCTAGGTAGTAATAATAACAACTTGAATTTCAGCCAAACAATACACAATTCACCATACAGTATTTCTAAAACGAACACCTATTTATTCACAATTGAAATCTTTCGATTGCAGCGACGCAATCAGCAGTTTAATTCAATAAAATTCCCGGTTATCTTTATATCCGAGTCATAGCTTATAAACAGCATGAGCGAATCCAAATATTGATCATTCCACACGCTTAGCATCCTCTGCTGGATTTTTTTCATTATTCCAAAAGGCACAAACATCGCAATTGTCGTCCGATCTTTCGCGAACGGTCTCAGCGTCTCGTAGCTAGTGTTTCGATTCTTTTTCCTATTCGTGAACCTATTGAAAGCTTTAGCGCTTTAACACCTCCAATCTCTTTACCGTGGATTAATTTCTGGTACGAAATCCGTCGTTTTATTCCAGATGTAGACCAAACCGTCATCCGAACCTGAAATAAGCATTTCTTTTTCAATACTAAGGAGCAGAGTCATCAACTCATGATTTTCAAGGGAAAGTTTACTAGAAGCTGGGCTTAATTTGGTATTTCTTGTTTGCATAGCCTTTATATTTCACCAATGTTTCAAATGTCCTGAAATCGATTAACCTCAGCCGAGAGTCATTGGTAGAGACAATAAATTCGTTCTCGTCGACGAAAACAATGCCTGTGACCTTCTTCCCGTGCTTGTTCGTCTTGCCGAAGGAGAACTTATTCTTGCATTCAATCTCCATTTCGAACCTCAGCTTTCCCTTTGAAGGAGTAAGTTCAAACTCAGAAGGAGACAAAACACCTGATCTGCTCGGTAGATTTTGACGATTCCTTTATAGAAACCAACAAGCAAGAATTTGAAGTCTGGACTGAAGCAGAGAGCAGTGATCATGTCTTGAGCCTGGAACCAGTCGATGACTTTGTTGTCGCTCGTGCTCCAAATCCTGATTATCTTGTCAAAGCAACCGGTGACCAGCGCATCGCTTATCTAATATTTTAAGGGTAAATTACTAGGGTTATGAGGATTTTCATTACCAATGGATGGAAACACACGCAGGAAACGATATCGCAATGCGGGAAAATTTGCAGAGGTTCCTGTTGGCGGAGATCCCATAGAATCGCAATGTTGTCCAGAGAACCAGTCACTATCCTCTTGGAATCGGATGACCAGTCAAGGTCAATAATATCCGATGAATGTTTGATAAAAGTTCGAGGTTCCTGCTTGAGCAAACTTAAGTTTCCTTTGGCAATCTCTTCTTTCGAATAAGCGTCACATTCATTAATTTCAAAGACTTTCAGGATGTGATCAGCTCCACCAATCGCGAGATACCTCTCATCGGGACTGAATTTCGCCACCCAGCACGGATTCGAGCCCTTTGAGGTTTTTTTCGTTTGATTTGTGATAGTTTGTAGAGTCTTAACGCATTTGAAGTCTGAAATGAACTTGTCATTGAGTTTTAGAGTTTCCTTTGGGAAAAGCATTGGTTCTGATTTTTTCCCAAAAATTGGAGGAATCCAAGAAGATTTCTTTTGAATTTGAACCCGCGAAGCCTTGGGAGCCTCATACATATCAGGCTCAGTATATATATTATTGTTGGACCTTGAAACATGTTGATTTGGCGTTTGGACTTTAAATTGAGCCGGTATTACATCACTGTGAAAAGATGCCAGGTTGCTATGGCTGTGAGCGTTTAAGTCGGGAGCTGAGTCGTATCCATTGCTGTTTTCTGATGCAGAGCTATTGGAACCAGTTTGAGGTTTAAACGATTTCTGAGCCACTGCTGCTCTGAGTTCAGTGGTAGAGGGCTTAGTGGTTTCAAATTTGTGCTCTTCAGGGTACTTTTTTGAAGGAGGCAGAGCCTGGAGAGTAGAAATTCGGGAATTGGTACTCACTTTTCCATTTTTTGGGCTATTCGAAGCGTTATTGGTTGACCGAGGGTCCAAGACTGAGGATTCGGTGTAGACTGTTGTTGTAAAGGTCGATGCGAACGCACGAGAGTTGTCTTTGATGTCAGTTTCGTTCAAACTGAAACCCTGCTTTTCATGATATAATCTATTTCGATATTTTTCAAGTTCTTCAACATTTTCAAACGCGTCGATGAATTCATCCATGGGACTAGAGGAGAGTGAATTAAAGTTAAGGTGTGTGACATTTCTGAGATATTTACCTGTTATCGGCCATTTTCTTCTGGTAACTCCGCAGATTCGAGTTTATTTTTCAGAATACTACCGCTTTCTGGAGAATCTGGTAGATTTAATAATCGGAGCCGAGTACGATATGACCTATATATAGTATTGAAATCACCTCAATTGCCTTAAAAAGGGCCTGCCTCGAAAAAAATTAATGAAGTCACTCAGTCCCAGGTTTTTGTCGTTGCAAGGTAACATATAAGTTGAGTTTGGGATAAAAAATTTATTTGTCTCAATATTTCCAGTAAATCAGGCGTAGAATGACCAAAAAGGGCAACGCAACTGGCCTTCGAGATTCAGAGAGAAAGACTGTACACAGACTCATCGTATCAAGATATTACTTGGTTCTCCGCTTGATCCATTAAAATTAAGATGGTTGAAAAAATAAGCATGTCATTCGACTCAAAGGAAAGACCCTTAAAGCAACTGCAGTTTCAGGATCTTGTCGAAGGTATCTAATAAGACGTTTTAAATGTTTTGCGTTGATCAAGCAACTCAATTTCTGAACCGAATTTGTTCGAATTTTTGTCAGATGCAAAAAACTGTTTAAATCAATAATATTCTATCGATTGTCCCTCGTTCGACACTGCAAAAACCTCATACTGAAACGAAATGTCGAAATTTAGACTTGTACAAACATCTTCAAACTTTCAAAACAGAGGAGTTTCTTCACTTCATTTTCTTATGCGAACATGGAAAAGAAATTTTAATCGAAAGATCAACGCATAACCAGTATCCCCTTCAGTAAACCCTCATGGAATAATCCACTAATCCAACGAACCTTTGGGAGTGCTCTCAGCTCCTACCATTGCATTCCTCAAAAATTCACCATTGGTAAATGGAAAAAAACCTATGATCATGAAATTCTTGGCAATTCGGAATCACCATGCTTAGCACAAGTCGTTCGCCAAGCTTCAAAGAGCTTGATTCTCTCAGAAGAGGACTGGAACAATG
>ENA-UOUE01000163-UOUE01000163.1-compost-metagenome-genome-assembly--contig:-NODE-163-length-53859-cov-14.875479_pt1 | contig 53859 bp, 32 predicted proteins | sample MGYA00238146_ERZ747223 | MGnify/ENA primary metagenome ERZ747223 (study PRJEB28781, sample SAMN06268865) | compost metagenome | isolation source: single cell | place: USA: California, Emeryville, Joint... | reverse complement strand
ATATATTTCTGCAAGTTTACGTTTGTATGGAGCGTTGTGCTAACTTTTGGCAAAGAAAAATATGTAAAGAAACTTGCCCTTTCTCCTTTCGTAAACAACAAAGCATGCAAGTTTTTATGCCCAGAATCTTTGGGAAGGTTCTCTTGGGAATTTCAACTCTTCCAAGCAAAGAATGGTGTCGTAGATAGAGTTGTTAAGCAAAGGAAGGTTTTCAAGCGCAGGACCTTGTCTGACTCTTCCGAACTTATCGTACACGGAACCGTGGCAAATGCAGACCCAGCCACCATAAGCTCCGAGGTATGGAATTGGCACGCAGCCCAAATGAGTGCAAATAGCAGAGCAGACCAAAATCTTGGTGGAACCTGCGTCTGAAAGGATGACTTCTTTATTCTTATCAATCAAGGTATCTCTTGGATATTCGTCTTCTTGCTTGATCTCAGCCCTGGTAAGACGTCTGACGAAGACTGGCATACCGTTCCAGACAATTTGCATAACTTCACCAGGAGGAAGATCACCGATTTCCATTTCCATGTAAGTATCCTTGTCGTATCTCTTCCAGCCGTTCAATCTGCCGATAACTCCGAGGGCATAGACTCTGGCGCCGCTGAGAAGTCCAGCGTAGTAGAGGGCGGTTAAAACATAGATCTGGGATCTTCTGATGTTGGATTCATGCTCGTTGTGAACTCTAAAGGCAATGAACAGTTAGATGATGACTCTAAGACAGCAATAGCGAAAGAGAATGCTCAGCATAAAGGGCACAGAGTTGAAAAGTAGGGAGAGGAAAGGCAATTACCTGTTTTCTTCGAACCAGTTGTCAATTTGAACCTTGAAATCGACGTGGTCGCCGAAGTTACCTGGTCTGGCCGACGTGGTGAAGAACTGTGGCTTTTCTGGGACCAACATTCCTTTAACTAATTTCTTATTGGCTCTTTCATTGTACTCGCTCATAATTCCGAAACCATATCTTGGTGCTTTGAGAGTAAAGAGCGGTTAGGAGAAGGTTATAGAGGGGTGGGCTGGTACCTTGGGTGGCAAGTGAACCAAAGTTCTTGGAGATGTAAGAGGAGGTCTTTTTGATCATTTAGTTAGTTCTTCCTCGGTTGTTTTATTCAAGAAAATCCTAATTTATCAATAATTAATTATTCCACCCTTGAAAGATTTCCTTTCTCTCAAACGCAACTCCACTTGCATTACAGAAGGAGAATTTTTTTCATTTTCGATGTCTCTGAATTCGCAAATAGCAAAGAACAAGATATACTTTTTATAACAAAGTTGCCAGTAGGTTTGAGAGCAAGATATCGAAAAATTTAATGAACTCGCTAAAGCGCTAAAGAATTAAAAATTCATTTGCTCTAAATTCTTGACGTTGTAGCAAAATAGAGAAACTTGAGTTTTTCAGAATATCATGAAATCCTGATTGCTTTGCAAACTTTGGCTTGTAAACGCAACGGATTGAATAAGTTGTTAACATATAGATAGATAAGAGCTAATAATCAAATACTTGTGGCTTCAAGTAAATTCCAGAGAGACTACTTACTCTCGACATATAATATAATTGGGACTGCTTAATTCTATTAGCCGTGCTAATTCGTCAATAATCGAATGAAGTCTATCAATCTCGATCATAAGCATGATGTGATGAAGATCGATTTTTCGAGACTCATTCTGATCATTGCCGAAATTCAAACTGCTCTTATGTGAAACCGAGAATTTCTCATCATCCAATCTCCTAAAAGTTTCAAAGTCCGTTGATTCCTCACAATATTTCCCGCTATCTGTCATCCTTGAAAGATCCAACTGCTTATAATGAATCATCTCAGCTCCCCTGAGCTCATGTGAACTGTTCAATTGCTGAGTTTCTGGCTGAATTTGCCAGTTCTTGTCTTCTCTCTCAAGTATCTCTTTCAACCGTTCGATCTCCATTGCTGCTGCTGTTAATTTAGTATGCGCTATATTTTCCTTTTCCTGCAAGTCTTGCTTTAACTCTTCCAGTTCTTTATCCCTCAGCCCCAGTGCGCGCTTCAATTCATCACAATTTGTACAATTGGAAAAGGTTTTCTCTAAAAGCATTTTCTCAAATTCGCAAGCTTTCTCTTTCCATTCATTTCGCTCGTCCAATAGAGTAGATACCATTGTTTCTAACTGGCTAATTGTACTTTTATATTCAATTTCTTTGTTGTTTAAGATTTCATAGGAAGATTTCAACTCTTTTTCGAAATAATCTTTCTGCTGCACAAGAGTCTTCACGTAAAATTCATCATAACCTAATGGCTTTCGTGCTTCAAGGAGATTTATAGAAAGATTCGATATTTTGTCCTTTAGTATCTTGTTTTCTTCAGTAAGATTCTTTATTCGAACTTCAAGCTCTTTCTCTCTTGCAGAAGAAGAAGTAAAAGACACGACTCCTGAATCGATTGTGTCTCGGGTAATAGTCGACCTTTTACTGCTTAATTCAAGTGTTTCTGTTTTGGGCGTGCTCGGGTTTGGGTTTAATGTGCTGAATAAAAACAATTTGGTGCCAGAATGATGAGTGCTAGTGGAAGGTGTCCTATGACGGTATCTTCTCTTAAAAACGTTCTCTGAGACTGTCAACGCATTGGTTTTAGTCGGTTTTGGAGATGGAGTACTTAGATGAGGAACGCTACTCTTGACAAAGCTTGATTCAGGACTTTCGTCTGGGATGTTATGGAAGGCTTTGTACTCGGGCAGAGACATCTTCGGTATTTTCATCTGTAGTAGATGACTGTCCTTATCAAGAGATGCTGGTTCGTATTCGCAGTCATTTGCTAATCCTCTCAAATTCTCGTTATTCATTGTGCGGTCTTTCTTAATTTTATTGATATTTAAAAACTATGTTTCTGTTAAGATTCACTGATATACGTGATTTCTGGGTGCCAGCAGATTTTGGAAATTCATTTTATCGAGTCCAGAGCAAACAAGAATTTGCTCGCGCATTGAAGTTTCATGGTGTCTATTACCTACACAATTATTTACAATATATATATTATTTCTCATATTGACTCTCAAAAATTCAAATTTTGCTCGTGTTTCCAAATGAGGTAAAGCTGCCTGTACTATAATAATAAATATCCATGTTTGAATGAGCTTTATTGAGATTTAAATGTAATAATCCGAATTCTCATAGATGATATCTTTAAAGAGGCTCCAAAGAGAAGCTGCGCTCATGGGATCTATTAAGAAAAATTGCCTATCAAAATCAGACTAGAGCTGCCCAAAACCTGCAAAAGATTTCTTCCGGCAAAGGCAAGAATTTGAAATTAACAAAAACATACTGAACGTCTAATTTTCTGAAAAAAAAGAAAAAAAGAAAGATTCACTCCAGCTTCAATTTATTTATAAGTATTAGTGATTCTCTTCCAGGAACTAAAATAGAAAACTTTTTGTTTTTCTGAACCTTTCTCCAAGAAAGAGCCTCTGCTATGTGCGAGAGTAGACGTACAATAGCATTATTGGAGAAATTAAAATTTATGTTGAGGAAGAACGGATCTGGAATTTTCTATTTCGAACTCTTCCAATCTTGTTTATATTGTCTCATTTTCCAACGAAATGCACCTGCCAATGACAATGATACAGACTTCGTTTATTTTACCAGAAAATATGCTTGTTTATAGCTCTGATAGAGTAAACTGAACCATTCCTTCGGTTTTTTCTGCTACCAGTGATCCGATCCTGTGTTCTAATCGAATTTACTTCAAACTTCAATTCTCTTTTTTCTCAACACAAACTCTCTCTGATAACTGGCTTTTCAATCCAAAGCGCTATTTCTTCTCATTCCTCTGAATTCAAGAAAATTTCAAATGAAATTGGCATGTATCATAAAAACTCGCTGGGTGGAATAGCTTGCTTTTAGAATATTATCGCTCATCTCTGAGTCTCTTATGCATGAGTATATAAAGGAAAAATGTCATTTTAAATTCCAATTTCCTAAATTTAGTTTAAGGGCTGATGCAACGCATGAAATTATCGCCAGTTAGCAGAAAACAAAAAAATTTACGAGTTTTCGGCGTTGGAAGTTTTGACTGAAATTAATTTAATTGAGTCTTCCAGAACTGAAATATTACAAGTGGATAGATTCAAATACCTCTCGAATGTGTTTTTGATAAAGTTATAGATCTCATATTCCCAACTTATATACGCTATTGGCAAAGAATTTATAATCAAATCAAAAATCAAGCTTAAAATCTCAACGGACTAATAAGCAGCGTTCTTGAAAGCTAGAACACGCATGAAGAAAATTGCAGAAACCTCGACCGTTTTCACTGAAAGGTGGAAGCCCCTTAAGTTAGTTGGTGAAGGATCAACTTGCGAGTAATTACATCTCTCATTCTCACGTTAAACTCACTCTCTTTAGTGTTGTTCTCGCTACCAACATCACCACACGAAAGATAGAAGCAATTAAATTTTTCAAGGCAGGGACCGATATCACTTCCGCAGAAATTGAATCTAAGCTGGTCCTCTCGCTCTCTCACCCGCGAATCTTGCAAGCGACCGAATATATTCCTCAGATGATTGTTGAAAACTCCAATAAGGAGAATGTTAGCGATGAGGCCAAGCTCTCGTCCTTGCCTGCCCTTGTACTGGAATACGCGCCAAATGGAGAACTGTTAAGTCTCATTACGAGACACGGCTATCTGCCAGAGACTCTTGCAAGGACGTATTTCCATCAGCTGATTGATGCCATTGAATATATCCACTCAAAAGGGGTGTGCCATCTAGACATCAAGCCAGATAATGTGTTACTCGACGAAAATTATTGCTTGAAACTGGCTGATTTCGGACTTGCGATGGAGCTTGGACAGAAAAAATGCCTGAAAGGCGTTGCAGGAACTTCTTTTTACCTCTCACCAGAAATGCATTTGGATCTCAAATACGATGCCTACCAAGCAGATCTGTTCGCGCTTGGAGTCACTCTTTTTACTATGGTCAGTGGTATAATGCCTTTCCAAAAAGCAAAACTAGAGGATTCCTACTATAAACTGATCGCGAACCGAGATTTCGAGACGTTTTGGAAAAAACATGAAGCGCTGAAGAAGAAAAGCACGAATTTCTATACCGCAAACTTCCGGGACCTGATGGAAAAGATGTTTGCGTTGGATCCAAGATCGAGACTCAGCATTCGGGAGATAAGAAATCATCCATGGCTTAATGAGGGTGTGTTGATGGATGAGAGGATATCGTCTGCCTTGAAGTCTTTACGCGTCAAACAACTTCCCTCTGTCGAAAATGAACCTGTCAAAAGGCTGCCATGGTTGGATGTTTGCTATTAAGTTAATAAATGATGGGTCCGCAAGGAATAACGCCGATGATTTTTTTCTCAATAAGCCTATCTAGCTCACGATTTTATTAGTTATGAAATAAAGTAACAACTTTTTATGTCTGATTAACCTAAGATACATCTCTATACAAAACTAAGAGAACTGTGCTTCGTTATTCAATATTGTGAATATCCTTATTTGAAGTGGAAGAGTTTATAAGAAATCAATTTACATGTTTACTCATTCATAAAGTCTCACGTTCTACTAACAAAGCAATCACTTTTCTCATGCAATAAGGCTGAGTGCTGAAAAAGCAGAATTTGAGGTCCCTTACGAGGACCAAACTATTGAATAAGTATCAAGATAAGTTTATCAATAAAGATTTAATTTGCAGCGGTTGTAAAATATTCAACGAACGAAAGTTTGGATTTTTAAATAAGAGAGGTTGGACAAGTCATCGTTGGGAAGTAGCGATGTATTCGTAATGGAATAGCTCACATTTAAACGAGGAAATTACATTATAAAGCATTCTCAATTTACATCAACTGAGTAAATCATTAGATTTTCTGATAATTAGATGAGCGTAAAAGCTTTGAAAATGAAATAAATTTCAGTTTAGGATTCTATTGTCAACATTTGTCGCCGATCGGTCCTTGCTATTTCGAGATTCTCCTTTATGATTTAAAATTTCAGACATATCTGCAACTTTTCTCTTCAGCTGGGAAATTTCAACTTTATACTTTTCTTCCTTTACTTTCATACTCGAACCCTGTTCTTGGGCCTTCCTCTTCAAGAGCTCAGTCTCTGATGTCAATTTCTGAATGATGCTCTGTCTCTCGACGGATTCTTTCTGGAGTTGCTCAAGTTGCGCCTTATGAAATTGAACCTCTCTATTTTTCAATCGCATTTTCGTCTGGTGCTCTTTTTCTAATGCAGATACCTGAGCTTCATGCTTCTTTTGAAATAGTCTAATTTTCTCTTCTGCGGCAGATTGCTCTTTTTCGTTCTCTTCAGTCAATCTTTTGATCTCTTGCGCGCTCGCTTGCAGTTCTAAAGTCAGTCTCTGCACTTCTCGCTCTTGCGCTTCCAGCTTGTCATAGATATCATCAATCGACTTGGTTTTGTCCACAAGCCCTGAGATTTCTGATTCCATACTTGTGATCTCTTTGGCGTAATTGGCTGTAATCTCTTCCTTCGACCTTTGATGACTTTGCAAAAGCGTGGAGGTTTCTCTTGTTTTTGAGTCAATCTTCCATTTTAAACTGGAGAGCTGCTTTCCTGATTCTCTAATTTGATGCTCCCTTTCTTTGATCTCTTTGACGTATCTTTCCGCTTTGCCATTCCAGAGAGCAATCTCCTCTTCTTTTCTTTTGAACAAGACTCGTAAATTTTTCGTTTCTTTTTCGCTTCGACCTCTTTCAGCGTCTAATTGCTGAATTTTCTTCTTCTTCGTTTCAAGCAAATTTGTCAGTTCCTGCACAATTGACTGCGGAGAGCTATTTGAGGTTAGGATTCGGATGATTTCAGAGTGCTCGCTGCACTCCTCTTGAAGTGTCGATTGAGACTCTTTCAGAGATTGAACGATTTGTTCGTTGCGAGACGAGAGCTTCTGTAGTTCTTTCTTCAAGCTCTCAAACTTGTTTTCCCATTCAATCGTGCCCAGCCCAGTTGTTTCTCCCACAATAATTTCGAGAACCTCCCTGACTTTATCATCCAGCTCACTGTCATTATTATCTTCTTCAATTTGGACTTCAACTCCCCTCATCAGCTCTTCAAGTTGATTATGATGTGCTTTAATCGCAGCCACTATAGCTTCAGCAAGCTCTTCCGATCTGTTTCTTATTGCGAGTAGTTCTGAATGCACATGGCTATTTTGGCCGAAATCCGCTAATGAAATTGGGCGTGAGTGTCCTGGAGAACTCGCAGTATAGTATTGCATGCCAGGTTGCAGCCGCTTATCGATACTGGGAGCTCGGGAATGAAATTTGGAAAGAGTTCTGCCAGATGAACGCATGCTGACCGAGCTGTCCTGCCTTGTAAGTTGCAAGCTTTCATCAGCAGTTTCCTCAACTTGCATCTTCCTTAGTGGTGAAGTTTTTGTTGAGAAAGAGCGCTTGTGCTGCATCAGCTTTGGAGAAACGCTTAGAGTCGGACTTACATCCATCACGTTCGTTTGATTCAAGTTACGAGAAGACTTTGAGAAGAGCTTGGATTGAGATTTCAACGGGCTGATGATTCGAATTTCTGGATGGTTCCTTCGAACACGAGCCTCTTGGTGCTCACTGATACTATAATTCATTGTGTACTTCTGAGCTTAACAATAAAATAAATTGCCCATACATATATAGTTGATGAGTCAAGAAAAAGGAATTAACCCTGAAATCATTTCGTTGGTTAGATATTGGTTAAAAGTTCATCAGCACATGGCGATTTGCCGAAGGAGAAAAAGATCATAATTGTCTTCGATTGCTTAGCTAGGTTTAATTCACCCTTTGATCAGAAACAGATTTTTCTGCGATTTTTAATACCAATTTGAGATTGAAAAGAAGATATTAAATTAAAATTCAATAAAAATGGGAACAGGTTGCTTTTTTCATTGAAACTGGTTTGACATGCTGTTTTCTCACTACCAATAGGAAGAAAAATCTGCAACGGGCTCTTTCACTTGACTGTGATACTGCTAGCGATCGCGGCTGGAGTTGTTTCTGTTTTTTTATTATATCATGAGAAAACATACGCTTTTCTCAAACTTTCAAGTAAAGTTCTTCTTAACTTCGGTCTCTGAAAGTGCTGCTGGACATAGAATATGAAACCAAAATGCTTGATTTGGAAGGGAAAGTCAAGTTTGTTTGCCACCTGACCGTCTATACGTTGGGACCGCTTTTTTTGAATGTATTCTTCTTGATTCTGGCGAAAGCTAGGAGTTTATTAGTGGTAAAAGAGCAATTTGCCAACTGTTTTTAAATCTCATTTCAAAGGTAAAGAAGAAAAACGAAAGGCATTTGATGACTGAGGTGCTTGAATATACGATCAAAGAAAGTTTGATCCAAATAGTAATATTTTTCGCGTTGCTTTTCGCTTGGGTCAACAATTTGTAAAATATTGTTCAATAATGATTTGCCAACTCATGGATGTTAGTGCTTCTGAAGCTCCCGAGTCATGGGCGATTCGTTACGCGCTTACTTTTACAGTGGGAAGAACACTTTCAATGGTTGGACATTGGATGGGTAACTTTTACTATTGAATGCCATTTTGAGCGATTTTGCTATAAATAATAGGTCTCTACTTGCATTTTGAACTTCTCAGGGGATTTGGAGATGCTATTGAGCTCATAAATCATGGAGTGGCTGTGGCTCAGTTCTTTGGAATGAAATCAATTCCAAGTGAAGTCATGAGATATATTCCTGAGCTGTAGAAGCAAAGGATTATTCAGAAGCTCCAAAGCATCTCACTTTCATAGAAGAGCATGTTGGGGTCTAGGCTTCTTTTAAATTGTGAGGCAATATTTTTGAATAGTTAATAACTCATCATTTCTTTGGTTACATTCAAAAAGAGAAGCCAGATGGTTGATAATATCTACTTAATTTCTTTATTTTTTCTCATTGTAATCAGAGACTCGTATGTTAAAAAATAAATCAACATGTGACTGTGTGCCAGTATGCTGTATTAGAAGCCTTTCAAATTCGAAAAACTCATGTATCTTGCGGGTAAATGAATGAGAAAATCAAAGTCAGTTTTAGCTATTAATGTTAAATCATTCGAAATGATAAGATATTCATCTCTTAAAGAACTGCTTTTGAATATCATAAGTCTAAGTGATACACATATCTGGTAATTCTCAACCAACAAATTCAAAAAACAAAACTCTGTGCTACAAACTCACGAATAAAACAAAATTTCAAGCTATAAATTAGTCAATACTCAGGGTATTCCAAGTTTACTGCAAAACTACTGCCAAAAATATAGAACTTTAAGTAGAATATTATAGCTTCCTTATTTTCTCTTAGCTGTAGCAATTTTAGCCCATTGCGCTGTCCTTCAAATCTTAGTTCCAATTCAGAACAATAAAAATTTAATTTATTAAAGGAATATCATAGAAAAAGAGAATGCTATCTAAAGTAAGATATCCCCTCGAAACATCTCTCATCTGTACGTAGATCGCCTCTTCAACTGTCAGGTTGATCAAACCAAGGAGCTTGGTTTACCAACCCCAGAAGAATCTTTGGTTTTTCAAAAATTTGAAAGAGGATAAGGAACCTCTCTCTGATACCTATACACAAGAAGAAATAGATAAAATGCAACATCCGGAGCACGATTTCGTTATTCCTGGCAAAGAGAAGACAGTAACTCTTGACATGCAAATCAAACTCTCAATTTTTGATAAAACTTGCACTCTAATAGGTGGGAAGATGGCTGTTGATCGTAGCCGGTTCCGTTTTCGTCATGGTTGTTATCGGAGGCTACACTAGATTATCTCACTCTGGACTTTCAATGGTTCGATGGAAACCAATCGGATACCGATGGCCTAAGAACCAGGAGGACTGGGATGAAGAATTTGAAAACTATAAGGTAAAAATAGGCCGCACCCCTGAGCTAACTTCTCACAGAAATACCCTGAATTCCAATTGAAAAACCCTAACATGCAAGTGGATGGTTTCAAGTACATCTTCTTCTGGGAATATTTCCATCGAACATGGGGAAATGCGCTCGGATTTGTGTATGGACTGCCATTGATTTATTTCACTGCAAGAGGGTACCTCAGACCGAAACTAAGGAACAGGCTATATGGACTCTTGGCAGTGGTAACTATTAATTTGATGTGCTGTAAAAGATCTGAAAAATGTGAAATTAGGGTGCGACACAGGGACTTATTGGCTGGTGGATGGTGAAGAGCGGGCTTACTGCTAAGCCAGACTATCAATCCAGACCGAGAGTGAGCACCTATCGCCTCTTCGTCCACTTGAACACTGCAATTGCGATCTATTCCTATTTATTGTGGAACGGCCTACATTTAGTTCGAGCTCCTCCTGAAAGAACTCTTCCTCTGAAACACCTCAGCAACACTCTGGGTGTCCGAGGCAAGATGATTCTACTCATTCATTGCGTTGCTTTGAATATCCTTTCTGGAGTCACAGTTGCAGGTATCGACGCTGGTAAAGTTTTTAACACTTGGCCTGATATGAATGGATCGTAAGAATCCCATTAAATACCTCTTCTAAAGCATGTTCATGTTATCTAGATTCGTTCCTGATGGTATTTTCTCAAGATCGCCTCTCTGGAGAAACTTCTTTGAGAACATGGCCACAACCCAGTTCTTCCACAGAGGCTTTGCCTACTTGACTTGGGCAGTCTCTTTCTGTAAAATATTTGAAAATCGAGTTGATTAACACATTTGATTTGTAGATCTGTTCATCAAAAGCCGAAATATGAGCCTTCCTCTTCCTGTTTCGAGAGGAATTGCTGCGCTTTTTGCAGTTGTTAACTTACAGGTGAGTTTCATTTAGTTTTGCCCTCTCTGAATGTTACTTTAGCTGATATTGGGCATCGCAACTGTGATGTATATGGTCCCCATTGAATATGGAGTTGCTCATCAAGTAATGCTGTGATATGAACCTCCCTTATACTTTTATTATATAAATAGGCGAATGCGCTCTTAGTTTTAACTACGGCATTATACACTCTCCATACGGTTAGAAAACCCTCCAAGAGATACATCCACTACTTAAAGATGGCCTCTTCACAATTCAAGCCACTTAATAAGAAAGACATGAGTTCATTTTAAAATGTATCTGTGTGTGAGTATAATCGCTGTTTAAATAGTATCCTCAAAAGTTATGTGTACATTCATTCAATAACAAAAGAACTACTATGATTTACGTTTCCGAAAACCCTAAACTAAAATGCAATATATCCAGCAAATATCTAAAAGTTGCTGCTTCCGGTTTACCCTACTATCGCCATAAGAATTATATTTTTATTGAGAGGATATCTTCTTAATCCATTGTAAATTTAGATTTCAAAGAGTAAAGGTTTCATGATTCTTTTACAGTTTATTCGACATATTTTTACAAATATCCCCAGGTTGCAAAATCATCTGAGAGATAACTACTGCATAACTGAATAAGCAATCACATCCCAAAACGAAGAAATTATTCGTCAAACACAAGGAGCTTCTCTTTGGCTTCCTTAGCCTTAATGTAAGCCTCAAATTCTTCCTTGATTTTATCGAAATTCTCTCCTTTGTAAGTAATTTCGAGTACCTATATTCAAAAATAATATGTGATATTCATATCCAACATACCTGTGACGATGGAGTATCTTTGATTCCATCAACTTTATCCTTGTTTCGGAATTGTCTTGAAAGCTTCTCAAGAACAGGCTTCTTAATAATGCTTCCAGTCTTTTTCGAAATTCTTATTTTCTCTCCAGTTTCAAGGTAACCAAATCTGACTCTAGTTGGTTTTCTGAAAGAAAGGGGGTTAACCACTCAGATCTATATAGCTTTCAAGTTTACCCTAGTTCAGGGTCGACGAGCATAACATTAGAGACATGGACTGGCTTTATGATAGGTTTCACACCTCCTTTCATGCCTTTCTCAGAGTCACCTTTAACTCTTTTCAGTTTCTGGAAAACTGTAAATTATCTGCCATGAACAGCCAAAATACTTGGTTAATATCGGAAACGAGGACCATATTTGTCTTGCGATACACTTTGAGAACTTTTCCTTGTTTTCCTCTATCCTTGCCTGTGATAACCGCGACCTAACAAGCCCGATAACTGAATGATTTGTGGATATTGCTTACGGTGTCTCCTTGGACTACTTTCCAGTTCTGAAATCTCGTAGCATACTTTCGATTAGCTTTTTCGTGGTAAAAGAACGTATTTGTTTGGAATAAGGACAATGGAGAGAACGCTTGAGGCTGGATCATTCTGTAACCTGGAGAAGCTGTATGCCATAGGCTCACCGCCGATTTGATAAGGGCCTGCATTTGTCTCTTGAGAGATCTACTCCAATTGAAGATTTAATTTAATTAACCTACGATAGGCAAGTTTTACTTGAGAGATCGATCACCATTTTACGATTTCGCTCACTCAGCATGTACGTACGGTTTATGTCCCTTGTCTCTCTCAACGATACCGCAAGATAATATACCAATCTTTATATTTTCTGGCTCTTCCTGAAACTAGTGATAAGAATAGCTTGCAAGCCTTTACCAATGATAAAAAGTATTTCATACTTCCTGGCTTTTCTCGCTCAGTTTCACACTCCTAAAGTTTCAAGGAACCTAATTATCTCCTCAAACTCAGTCTATCTGCTCATCGTAATTTTCTTGCAATGACATTTTGCTCATTAATTCATAGAATCAACAGCTTCGCATTATTTAAAACAGAAAACTGAAATTATTTTGCATACAAGTTTGGCATTAAAACAGAATGAAGGGAACTAAAAAGGTAGAAACGAACTATCTAACACAAATTTACCGTGAAAGGTATGATATTCCATCATTCAGCCTTACGATAAATATCATAGGGCTTACCGATTGCACGTCCAAAAGCTCAACGATATCTCCGACGGACGTTTCATGAGAAATAAATACCTCGCAGATAACCACACCGACTACAATACACTGCTGCTCCATAACAAACTTAAGGCAAAACAGCGCAATGAAAGCGCGAAGCTCATCGACATTCAACACAAGAACAATCTCATACTCAGCCGACTCATGAAAATCTCGAATCGCGATCCATCTTTGAATCTCGTCCCAACTAAAAAGGTTAGTGCAAAATGTTTCTCCACTTTGATGACCCATGTATTTTAGCCGGTCAGTACCTCTGGAGATAAAACTCAGAACACTCATACGAGCAAAATGTTCAGATCGAGCTCAGTTGGCAGCTTTTATAATTTCGTCGGTAAAACAACCGTCGAAGCGAAGATGAAAGCCAAGCAACTTGCAAAAGAGAATTTTCAGCTTGCTGAAAGAATGATTTTCCAGTAATTAGCAGCAAGGTGGAGAGATAATAATATAATTGTAAGGCAATCTGAGATAGCGAAGTGGAAACTAGACAGAGATTATGCAAAATTTAAGAAAATTGGGGATCGTTTGAAAAGAATAGAGGTCAAGGAAGGAGACGGCATTCATGGAAAGGTGTTTAAGAAAGGGTAATAATTACAGATGCTAAGCCGATGGAATGAATTCAATTGTCAATTACTAGTGATGTAGAATATCGAAGAGATGGCAGAATTCAGTCAAAATCGCGAATGCTTCCTCCTATGCCGGTACCTGTCTATCATAAAAAACTCAATTCGACTTGGCGTTCAAGCTCAGGAAATCTAAATTCCTTCACATCGCATACCAGAAACCAAAAAAGCTCGATAAATGTAAGTTTCAGATCGGTTAGCAAAGAATAATGAAAATTAATAGACTCCTGGTCAGGATACCACTGCAATGGATATGGAATACCTCCATAAACTCGATGAGATGGTGGCTCTCCAAGAAAGAGACATACAGAGCGTTAGTTCGATGAGGTACACTCACAGAGGCTTTGAGTATCGGGGGTTAGGGAGTGAGAGGTACTCGAGAGCGATGTCAACGGATCGCGGGTTTTATCCAAGAAACAACTCCGAGAGGGCCAAAGCGCTCTTTGAAATGTATCAGGATAACAATGTGGCCTCTCCTCAAGAGACAAGTGGTGACGACTTGAATGTATTTATCACGACTTCCAATATCACCAATATCAGAGACCGAGATGACACTGCGAATTTGACTGCAGTCGTTGATAGAAATAATAACCAGAGAGTGGAGACTGGAGAAAAACTTGAGAAATCTCATGGATCAGTGCGATTTTCCGAGGTAACTCAGCGTCAGACCGAGACTCCCCACAGGGAGGATAAAATGCAGAAACTAAAGAAGGAAGAGAAGGAAAACAGTCAACCTCTCAAGGTGCATGATAAGAGTGCGAGTGAAATTAAGAGTCGTCAAAAGACAGCAGAAAACAATGAGAAGGAGGAAAAATCTACCGAGAAGGAGGAAAAACCTGTCGAGAAGGAGTTCAGCCACCAAAACGATCAGATTGTACAACATGAACAAAACGAACAAAATGAGCAACAGGAACAGAAGCAAGATCACGATCAAAGGCAAGAGCAGGAAGAAGAGCAAGAAGATAAACACAAACAACAGCAAGAAGAAGAACATGAACGCAAACAAGAGCGGGAGCAGGAAGAAGTACAAGAGCATAAACACGAACATGAACAAGAACAAGAGCAAGAGGACGAACATGAACACAAACAAGATCAAGATAAAGAACAGGAACAGGAACAAGAGCACGGGTACGAGCAAGAGCAAGAACAGAATGAGAAAGACAAGCAAAACGCTGAAGCAAGTTATCATGGTGAAAATAACCAGAAGGAAGAGAATGAAGAAAAAGCCGAAAGTGACGAAGAACAGAATAATTCTGATCATCAGAAAGCAGAGTATAATGATCATCAAGAGAACAAGGAACAACCTCATCAGGAAGATGAGTTTAATGAACAAGAAGCGAATGTAAGTGGTGGAGGATCTGGCTATTATGATGACGACAAGGACCATCAAGAAGATAATCAAAATGAAGCTCTCAATAATGAGAAATTCCCCAATAAAGTAGAGGTAAGTAAACAAGAAGAGCATAAAATGCCTGAAGCGGATGAGGACCAAGACGACCAGCCACAAGCAGATAAAAAGGCGCTGAAGAAAAAGCTAGAAGAATCAGTTCAACAAGATGAGTATGATGAAGAATTCGATGAGATTGACGATTCTTAATAATAATTCGAGAATCAATATTTTTTGGTACTCTTTGATCAGATAAATTTCGCATCTCTACCATGTTCTGTAACGGTAGAGCTATGATTCTACTTATTCTCTCAAAATTTGTATTCATAGTATTTTCATTCACATACTGACAGCTGCCTGTGCATAAGAAATTTATCATCTTAAATCTGAATAACCGTTGAGTTCGCATTAAACCAATTACCTTACCATTCAATTTTCTTAAAGCCATTGTTTAATATCATATTTTTCAGATGATGCTTCTAGAGAGTTTTTTAGCTGTCTTTCAAACGCTTCCTATCTAACTTAAGCAAGCCTATCTCCGCAACTCCGCGGATAGCTTTGCCGAATTTTCCTACCATATGAACAGACTAAATTTGAACGCAATGTCTAAACTCTCCTCATCAAACTTTAGTAAAATACCCAAACATGTTCGCTTGGAAGATCTACCTTGCCGCCTTAGAACCTATTCTTGTTGACTTCACAAACTTTATACTCATCTTTGATATCTCGAGCCATTTCATGATTGCGCCCATATTTCTTCGCAATAAATTCGTATGCAGTTTTCATGGCTTTCTTGCATCTTGTGACTTCACCTGCTACTGCCAGCACATTTGCAATTCTCAAATGCTGCTTTGCAATCTCATCATCATTCTCGTCTAACAGCATTTTCTTGAGATCCAAGCTCGTTTTAAGCGCGTCTACTGAGGCTTCGAACTCAGCCATGTGGTTCAACGCATCACCATATAAATCCCAAACTTTTGCTGTTTCTAAGTCTGCTCCAGGATTTAACTCATACCTAATTTCTAGCAAAGTCTCCAATCTTTTCCCTGCAAGCTCTGGGTTTTCTTGTTGCAAACTGTTGATCGCCAGCTCCTTAAGAACCGTCGCTGAGTCAGGATGGATCGCTCCATGATTTTTTCTCAGGATACGAAAACTCCTTTTTAAGTACTCTTGGGCGGATCTTATCTGTCCCAGCTCCCCCATAAGCATTCCTGTGTTTAAATATTGTAAAGCGGTTGCTGAAGCCTCTTTTCCATAAACTTTCTCGGTAAGCTCTAAAGCTTTTATCTTAAAGTCGAATGCTTGCTCAGGATCGGAGGTTAGTAGGATAGGAACCAATGCGTCATAGAATTTAATCAGCCTTGGGTCATCTTCCCCTGCGTTGTTTTTGAATTTTTCGTACGCTTCTGTTATTGTTGCTACTCCTTGATCTTTTAGCCCAGTTCCAAATTGGCTCAAGGCTAATATTCTGAGGGCATCAGCGTTCACTTGCTCGTTTTTATTGTCAGCGATCGCGAAAATACTCAGAGCCTGCATGGCTGTTTCAAGGGCTTTCTGGTGCTTCTCATGTTTCAGGTACGTTTCACATAAGCTTAGAAGTAATTCGGCATACAGCGCATCATTCTTTCCATAGACCTTTTTAGCAATACTTAATGCTTTGAGCTTATTCTCCAAGGCATTTTCGATGCTTTTGTAGCTGTCATGGATGTTTCCGAGCTGATTTAGCAGTTTGACATGCTCAGCGCTTTCTTCTCCAAAGGTTCCTACAATTTTGTCAGCATTTTCTGAAAGGGTTGCCAGGGCGCCTTTGTAATCGCCATATAAATGCTGCGCGTCAGCGAGAAGAGTCCTGAGAATAAGGACATCCTTGTCGAGGTCATTTGTTTGAGCGAGTCTGATTTGGAGAGCTTTCTGGTACAAAATGATTGCATCGTTATATTGATATTTCTGAACAGCCTCCGAGGCTTTCTTCTCAATTGAAGCAGTGGATTCTGCTTCCGCAACATTTTCTAGATGTTGCACTTCCTCTGTTTCCGTCAAGCGAACTTTGAAGTTGTTGTGAAAAAAAGCCTGTTCCAGGCAAAACACACCTGAAAGCAAGAGGCTGGTTCGAATATAAGCAGCTTTATTCTGGGAGAAGGAAGGAAAAAGCAGTGATGCTTTGCTAAGAAATTTTCTCATCGAAGTGGATTTTATTTATTGATTCTGAAGCAAGTTTAAAGAAAAATTTGAGACGCTTTCGGATATTGGTGAATTAGTCTTGTCGCGAGAAGAAATTGTGTCTTCGAGGTTGCAGACGTTCCAAGTGCGGAAAGCATCTGATGGCTTTCAATCTTCCCAAAAATTTCGATTTAAAATAGCCAAGGCACTATTGTACAGGACTCCATGAAACACTGAAACATAAAGATATTTAGAAATCTTACATAAATGACCAATGGTGAAATCTCTTTTGAATTGTGCTTGGTTGGGCTCGGCCTTGTCATTGAATAGTAGCAAGACTTAATAGATTTTAGTGAGTATGAGATCGCATATGATTCGAAAATACAAGTTCTCGAATATACTGAAATAAGTACAAAGACTATACTTGATCAACGTTCAAGATAGCTGGGAGACACAGTGCCGAAGGAATCAAAGTATTTATGTGAGATCCGTCATATTATTGCTGCGTATGTGTATATATCCGAGACACCTTGTCAAAGCAACATTTTAACCTCTTCGAGTTGTCAATGAAACAACGAATATCTTAAAAGCGAATAATGTATTTGTATTGAATTATTGTCAGCTTATAAAACAACATTATCAATTATTTTATCTTAAAACCCCTGTGACTCCACTAATTCGGAATCAACATAAAATTTTATAACTTCAGCAAAGGTAGAAATACTACTTTCCACATGATCAAAGCTAAAGAATCCGAGCTGCTGCTCACGGAGATATCCCATACGGACAAGCTCCACCTCCCTAAAATTTTGGCCTCGCCATCAGGCGCATTCACTGCGAGAACGACTGCATCAAATGCAACGAATGCAACCACGAATATCACTAAGCTCACTCCTCGCTCTACTCACGTCCACAAGCACAAGCGGTCTGTCTCGAATATGAATTTGGCGTCTCCCAAATTCCTCTTTCCCAACGAACATGACCATTCAACACATGTACCTACTCTCGATCTTCGGGCTCTTAAGAGCAGTCCGCAGCGCTCGACCGTTCGAAAACTCTCACGTGAGTTAGAACCCAGTCCCACTTCCATCCACCAGACTTCCTCAAGAAAACTCGTTGGAACCCTCTCACCATTGAAACGGTCTCTCAATGATAAAATCGGCTCTCTTCGACTTGATACAACTACCCTATCACAGGCGATATCAGCTCGCGAAGGCAAACATCTCCGATCTACTTCAGATATCACAACGCTATTGACGCCGCGAAACGAAAGCAAAGTGCTCGATTCTCAAATAAAAAACTATGGACCCGACGCCGCGGTTTTCTTTAAAAGGCTCTATAATAAAATTCCTGAAACCGCGCAGTTAGGCATCGGGACTCGCGTCACACTTAAACATTATAAAAGGGTCATCAGGGAGATCATATTTGACTTAAACTACGAAAAACGGCAATTTGAGAAAAATAAAGCCACGAAAATGCCTCACGGCTATCGGCAGTTAACTGAATATGATCATCGCGTTGAGTATTTCTGGAATCAGCGAAAAATCTTAGCAAGTCCGAAGGAGTTATGTGAAAAATTAATTACAGCTGCGCAGCAAATATTGAACGGCTTTTCCAAACGGAACTCGAAAGCTGCCTTTGATGAAGGCATGAGCAAGCTGGTGGGTCTAGGACGTGAATACCAGAATAGCGAAATCGCACTGTACTGCCTGAAGCTCTGGGGGAAGATAACTCGATCACGCAGAGACATGTCAAAAGCTGAGCAGATCTTCAAGCAACATAAACAAATGTGCAATGTCTATAGAGCGTTTGAGAATAAGGTCAGCTCATACAAGCATTTGGGGATTTGCGCGCAAGAGATGCTCCAGCATAAGACTGCTCTAAGCTATTTCATCAAAATGCTACAGATGTCTTGGTTCGTCGATAACCCTGATTTCGAGCTCAAGTCTTATGATATGATTGGAATGCAGTACTTTTATATGAATTGCCTTGACAAAGCAAATCATTATCATGACCGCGCAATGTCAGGGATCATTGAACCAAAGGAGTCCGACATGAGGAAAGTCGGGATCAACCGAGCCTTGCAGAAGCTGCCTCCTGATGCATTAGACTACCGCTTGGGTAAGAAACACACTGAGTACTGGGACTCAGTGACAGCTTATACCGAAAACCCAAATAACTACGTTTCTTCGGACGAAGAGTTTGAGATACAAGTAGGCTCGACTTTACCTGAAGGCAAGCAAAAGTCAGAAAAGCATAAGAGAGTCGCGCAAATCGTTGCGAATATGCAGGATTTGAAATCGGGGAAAATGCTACGGAAGGTGAAGAAAGAAGTTAATATTCATAAGATTTTCGAGAGCGCTCTAAAAAAAGATCCATCAGCGAATTCAAACATGAACCATCCAAGCGATATCTTCCAGAAGGTGTCGATGATAGGAGAATCGTTTCAAGACGTCAAGAATCGTATTTTCATGAGTCATCTGAGCCCTAACCGAGGATTACAGAATTTTTCAAAACTCAACATGATGATTGCTTCGGCAGATAAACAAATAGTGGAAGATTATTTCGATACGAGAACGATTTTAAAAGCGATTTACCAACTGGATAAACTTATCAAAAACCTGGAATTTGTCCTTGTCACTCTTCAGAGGATAAACTCAAACGACCAAAAACTCATCTTTGAGTACGAACCCATTGATTTCAGCGTCTTGACAAGGCAACCAAAAAGGATTCAAATTTCTCCTGAGAAAAAAAAGTAATTTACAATGATAAAGAACATATAAAGTATGAAGAAGCCATATTTATCTCATTAAGTATGCGAATTTCGTATGAACATATTTATATGCATTCATTTTAAGAGGTTAATTTTGTTTTATATCAACGTATCAACCTGCCTCTTTCTCATTTTGCATGTCTAATTTTTGGCCTAACAGAGTGATGTTAAAAATATCGTTTCACTTTTATAATTGTTATGCAGTTGAGCGAAGTAACAATAATATAAAAAAAACACATTTTCTAATGAAAAGCTTACAATTCAAAACTCCAAGATATTCATTGCGCAATTATACGCTTTTGCGATGCGTGATTTACTTACTTTTGAGGTGACTTAGGCACAGGCGATAAATATTTCTTTTTGTTGAATCTTTCGAAATACACTGAATCCTTATAGTCTTCTGGGTCATCCGACATGCAATTTGTATACAGCGCTTGCAGGTCATAGTCACTGTGAGTTTCACCATACACCTTCCAATCTTCAAACACCTTATATTTGACTATTGGAAACAGAGGATTGTTTTTCAGTTCTTCAAAATATTTTTTATCAGTCGGATTAGCTTTATTCGCGAGATAAACATCATAACCTCCCTCGAAACCAAACATTTCGATCTCCAAGAATTTTACGAGTTCTATTGCATACTTCCTAAACCCCACAATGCTGAGATGAGACAATATCCGCTGCACGCGCAGGTGATTGTGTAAACTTGTGATTAAAGTCTCTTGGTAGCGTTTTTTATATGTGCGAGTGTTTCGTCGAACTTTCCCAGTTTGTTTATCCTCAAGCAGAATCCCAAAGAATCCGAGTATTAACTCATAGGACTTTACCAGTCGTCCAGCTATCTAATGATATTCAGATAAAGAAAGCAGATAAAAAGAGCTCTACTTTTTTGTTTTCTCGAAATATTTTTGCCTCTTTGCGTGTTAGCTGGTTGGCGAAACTGTTGAATCTAGAGCCATAGTAATTTGGAAATAGCCACTGCACGTAACCATGATGTCTCTCAAGTTTTTCATAATCCCTCTTCCAGTATTTATGTATATTATCGATGTAATCGCCGTTCGGTTGGGAAGGAATCTTGTTGAGATAAAACGCCACGTTTGGCATCTCTTCCAATTCTTTCTCAGTGAATTTCGCGTCTACTTCCTCTTTGTCCTTCTTGAAAAGCGAAGATTCTTCGTCTTCTTCATCAGATGATTGGGATTTCTCGGTATCTTCGTCACTTAATTAGAATGATACTTGTTTAACAGCCATGGAATATGAGATAATTACTCGTTATATGAGATTTCTGAGTTTACTTCAGAAGGTGAACTGGGTTTTTGCTTTGAATCTTTGGCTTCTTTCTGTTTCACCTTATCCAAATTTGAATCTGTGTTTGTGCGATGGAAATAGTTCCGAATGTCAGCGTTCTTCTTGGGAGGGGTTTTTGAGTCCGTAGTGACTTCCTTGAATTCGTTTTGACTCTTCTTTATTCTTTTACGGCCGGTGTTATCACTAACTGGGCTGGATGGCAAGTCGTGTATTTTTAACTTTTCCATATGATTGTCGACTCAATTTCAAATTATTCGCAGGTTATTTTCAATAAGTCGTTAAATATTACTATTATACGATTTTTGACATGATGATGAAGCAACTGCGTGATAAAACTTTTGATAAAGAGGGAGAGAACTATGGAAAGATATCAAATCTAATCTTGTTTCAATAAGTAAATGTGAAACTCCTGTGAGTTATTAATATGATTATGCTAATGGTAAAATCGTTAATGTCATTGCCTCCTCTAAACGTGTGAAGCACAAACTTTCAGAAAAATACAAAACACTCTGTTGATATCTCCTCGCTTTTAATGATATATTGCGAAATTATTAGGAGCATCACATTAAAAATTTCTCTTATCGGAACCAACAGCAAACCCTCAGTTCGCAAGATCTTTGCAATTTGCAAATGTGAAAACTAATCGTTTCTGGATTTCATCAAAAAAAATTTATATATATATCTTCAATGCAACTCAGTCTCTCATCAAATAATATAATATTTAAGATTTTCAATCAAGGTGAAATTATTAATTCACGATTTTTGATTATGTGTTTGTTGGGTTCATACATAATTCAGTATCCTACTAAATTTGCGGAATTTGTAACTAAGCACACAGATTAAAAGTCCATAAGTTGCAAAACGATGAATAACGCCCTTAAAATGTACCGACCACTCCGAACTGGGGACATTCTAAGCAACACCTCTCCTGGCAAGTTTTTTAATCCGCCACCACGGTCACCTCAGTACAAACGCCCAATATCATCGATGAAAAAGGTGAAATCCAATACCACCGAACAATTTTTCCCAAAATCGACATTTCACACAGACTTAAACGCTACGACAACACTCTCAATCGACAAATCTTCATTCACAAAGGAGGACTCATCCCCTACCTCCGAAACTCAAAAACCGTTTGGAAATTCAATTGCTGCTTCCTTTGATACGAAAGCTCGAAGCGCCGACGGCTTTTACAAGCCTAAGGAAGAAAATAGTATTTCAGCGAAACCATCGAGAGGTCGTTTAGCAATCAATAAACAAATACAGCTAAAAAAATCCCCTGACGCCACTAAAGATAAGAATGCGATCTCTCGGCCACAGACTTCTTACAAAAAGATTGAAATTCCTAAAGCAACTTCAAATAGTGTCCTTATAGCAGGACCGAAACGTCCTAAAGGGAATTATCAGGGCGGTTTTTTCTCAAAGAACAGTAATGGAAGCCCAGCAAATTTCAAAAAATCAATGACTGGACTGTTTGAAGGAAAAAAAACCGAACCAAAGCCAGTCCTCTCTCCCCATCTCGCCAATATCATTGACACTTTTCATGGGATTGTCCGGTTCTTTAAAGATCAGAGTATGAAAGCCACTCAGTTTAAAGACCTCGCAGATCTGCTGCTTGTGACTCAAAATACAGCCACGCTAATGACGGTCATTGTTGACATTCATAAATACATTCTCATGGTCTTGGAGCATGTCCCAAAGATTTACGAGCATACTCAAAAAAAGCACCATGGCAGCAGAGCTCACGACAACGTATTTTGGTTTAATAAAGAATTGGAGGCCATGCACGAGCAGTTCCTTGAAAAATTTCTCGAGGTTTTTCAAATAGAAAATATTGATTCTCAGTCAGAGCTTGGAGCCCAAAATATTGACGTGCTCTCTATTTTTGCTTATCCATTGGGATATTTGGAAGATTTCGCCCAGATATTCAAAAGCTCTCATAAAGAGCTCATGAGGCAAGCGCAACAGACGTTTGGAGATGATCTGGTAGCTCGTTTGAAATGGACAGTGAACAATCTGACTAGCTCAGTGCTAGCAAAATTAGATAGTTGTTTTACTTCACAACATGTATCAATCATCAGTGCTACATTGTCTGTAATCGAGTACCTAAAAGATTCTACCGGGATCGTGCTGAGAAATTATCGTAGAATCAGAGAAATCATCAAGGGTTCTCATCAAGCCAAAATAAACATTGCAAAGTTGAAATCTGTGTACAGAACGTCATTTCTGCAGCATTCATATAATCAAGTCATGATCTATGATGACGAAATCGTGCAGTTAATTAAAAAAATTAAACTACAACAGAAGGAAGTCGATTCTCTTGTTGATGGGATCAAAAGCGTGATTGTGCAGCCACAGCATCTCCCATCAAATAAAAAACTATTCTCGGCATTGAACTACTTTGGTATGGAAATCATAACTTTATTCTTCTCCTTCGGCTCGGCATTCAAGAATCTCGCGAAAATCCAACGCATTCCTGAAATTTTAGATTTGCTTGAGGGAACGGAGAGTAGTTCGAAAGATGATAATGATCAAGATCTGCTAGAACAAAAGAAATTGGAACTGGGTAACTTAGCCATCCTCCTCGAGGACCTGAAACGATTACATGAGTGCCTAAGGCTTTTACTGCACTCGGACCTGTTTGAAGAAATATTCAAATGGTTCTTTTTGCGAACTGAAGAAATATTGGAGGAACTGAAGCAACAATATAATGAATTTCGCGGAAAATTACTCCAGTCTGATTATGAGGGGCTAGGAGTCCTGATTCGAGCTATGGATAAAATGAAACTAAAGGTCAAAGCGGATTTTCTCAAGTTACTGGAATTCGACGACCTCGCAGCGAACAGAGAACTCGTTATGGAATCACTGGAGACTGCTGTGTTGAGCGTAAACCAAATCAGCGAGCTGCTGAAAACGATGCTGAGCCTAGCTCCCAAAGACGAGAATGAAGATTCGATTCAACTACTGAAGGATCTATTGGAAGAGTCCGAGAAATGGCAGCCAGAGCAGCAATTTTATCATTTGCTTCATTCACATCTTACGTTTTTGATGGATATGCTAGCAAACAGTCAGGTTAGCACCTACGACGATCTCCAAGCATTCTGTCAAGGTTTCCTGCAGAAAATAAAGGCACCGGAATACACAACTGTAATAAAACTCAAATATGGGTGGTATTTGCCGCTGGATGAAAACGATTCCGTTGATCTACTGTCAAAATTCGAGAAATCTTTAGTGAAGATGGTGATAATACCATTCATAAACAATGTTATCGATGACGCGATTGCAAAGATAAATTCCTATCTGAAATATCCTTTATTTATTTGCGAAAATGAAGAGTTAGAGGACATGCGAAAGTTAGCAAGGCTCATTGAAGATGAAATTGACGCGTTGATTGACTTTGAAAATTTTGAGTTGTCAAAGGATCTTTTGGACGCTAAAATCAATGAAATTCAGGCTATCATCGCCTCCATTCAAAGGATCATAGACACAAATAACGGGCTTCCTTTTCCAGCGGATTCTACCGATGACCCACTCAACCGAGTGGCCGAAGTGAACCCGCGTTTCAAAGAGCTAAAGAACTTAATTGGGATCTATGCTACCATACATTCGAAAGGAGAGATTAGGAAACGAATAACTGTACTCATGCAGATTCTTTCGATCTACGAACAAAGAGGCAGCACTGACGCGATCGAAGGCAATGTTGACTGGCTAAGAGGGCTTAAAGTCCTTCGCTTGAAGCTCGATGAGGTCTCATTAGATTTGTTTAGAGGCTGCAAACTCTCATCAAGAGAGTCACTTGAAGACCTGAGCTTGCAACTGCAAGAGCTTGCGAAGCGGCTGAATAACTTGGAGAGATTGAAGACACTGCCTGAGCTCAGAGCAGAAACCTTAAATATAATCGTAAAAGCAATGAAAACAAATGACCGAAATTGCTTGGAACTCGAAATCGACAATCAGGCTTATAACTCTCTTACTGCTAAAATAAACGAGTTTCTTGAAGAATCTCAAAGCATTCCTGAATACATAGACCACCTGAAAAATTATTTAGCAAACTTAAGGCTACTGAGACTGCTTTCGTCTACTAAAGAAGCTCTTAAGGCGAATTTATCGAATCCTATTAGTTCTGGCGACGAGTTAAGGACAACGGAAAAACTACTTCAAAGTCAGCTCGAAACTTTCGAAGAAGTTTCTCCAGCCTCATGCTTAGACCTCAGGCTAGAGATATTAGCAAGAAAACAAAAAAGCTTGCTTCAGGCCTTGCTTAACCACTTCCAACAACTCTCCGATATATTACTTTCACTATCCACTAAAGAAAATTCGTTAGAAGAGAGCCTTGTAGGCCTATCTAATTTGAGAGATACCTCAGGCACGGAAATAAAGGAGACTGGCTCATCGAATTTGAGGGCATATCAGTCATTAAATGAGACTGGAAGTCTTATAGAGAGCTTTATCCAGTGGTATAGGAGGTTAATCGAGCGTTTTCAAGCAAGAAAACAAGGTTTGGATCGCAATCTGACTGAGTTTTTCAACATTTCATCTCAAATGCATGTCTGGATTCCAAAGCAACGGTTCTCAGAGTTCAATAATAAAATCAACAATTATCTGAGGTTAGCGATTCAGATCACTCTGGTGAAAATATCGAATATGGTCGATGGACAAGACCATAAAGCTCTGAATGGGTATATAAAAGAGCTCTGCTCATTAGAAAACGTGTTGGAAAACTTTGTTCAGAGCCATCCAGACATTACCTTGCATAATATTCAGTCAGTCCAAAGAATTGTGCCCGTTCTGAAAAAGTACACTGAGCTATTGCAGATCGAGGCCTCCATCGATGACCCCAAGGCAATTTCCGCTTTGGCTCAAAACTCGAATTCCATTGCCGAATACCTGAATGAGAAGAAAAGCTCGCTTGATCGGTTACAAAGCTCTTTAAGTCCAGATTTTTCTGAGTTAAGAGAGGAATTTAACACTCGGATGTTCGTTGAACTGCTGACGAACTTAGAACTCTCGTTTGAGTTATCTCTAAATAACACGAAGATTTTATGTCAAAATAAGCTTTCGAAAATGATCGGAAAGGTCAAGGAGCAGTTCTATCGGTTAATGGGAAGAATGACGCAAACAGGGAAGGCTTTGGAGCCTACAATAGCCCAGAAAATTATTAGACTTGCAGAGATGGCAGTGATTCCAAATTCTCCATCGGGCTCGTTAGCTCATGTTCAGAAAGTCAGCATTATTGCGTTTTATAAAACAAACACTGGAAGTTTTTTACTAGGGATCAAGGTTGGGTTTTATGATAACGTTCCGTTCAAGAAAATATTGCTTCGCTTCGATGCACTAACTCAAAGTAAATAATATCATTGTAAAATTTAACTTATATGCCATTATCGGTAGAAACGGTGATCGTTCGAAACAGCCTGGAAGAGACGATAATTGATGAAGTTCTAACAGAAATTAGATTGCATGATGAAACTATCGACTAGAGTTCACCCTGGTATATTAAATGAAGCTACGATCAGGCTCTAAATTCATAATTCCCAACATTAGTCCTTAGTTCCGCTCAATTATTTTTTAAATACACTGATACATCAATTGATTGTCTTTTTGTTTTTTCTTTTTTGGTGATATATCGTTGAATAGTATACGTTCATCCCCTGAATATAGAAAATTTTTTCTCATATTAGTTCAGGAAAAACCTGAAACCACTGAGCTCGATTGAATCAGGAAATAGGACTATATTACATGATGAATTTCTTTAATTTGCTTCATTTGTTTGACGCAGATGCCATAATGCAAAAGGTTTGTGACACTTTTATTTTTGACGCTCGATACTAAAGTAATAGAGATGATGATATTCATCCATTCTTTGAATAGCTAACAAAAAGGTGTAGAGGCATTATCAATGTTTGATTTGCATTCATACCAGTTTATCAGGTGAATAGAACCTTATATATGAAAACATGTATTATCATTTGATAAAACAATTTGTTTCTTAAGCAGCCTTGCTGACTTAGAGATGATGATATTATTAGATAAATACACTTTAGGTCATATATTAACGCATTAGGATAAGAGATCTCCTTCAATCAGGAGGCACATGCAATTTGCAGTGATTTTGACCTCAGAGACCCCTTATTTATAGAAACTCATTTTTTTTATAGTAACTCGGGCATGTTCCTCATGAGTCTTTTACATGCTTTTTCAGTTTGGGACTCTTTATGATAGAAGAATCACTCTGGAAGGAATTTCCTGCCTGCTCATGAGTAGGATATTGCTGCTGTTTTTGCTGCAGCTCATTGTGATGCTTCATCGCATGCGTATACCAATCTGGACTTTCGCTTCGTCTGCCAACAGTCATCGAAGTGAGAGGAATTGGCGAAAATAGCATCAAACCGCTATTGTCGCCTTCAGAGCCAAAGCTCCGATTATTGTTACTAAAACCAGTCATCCTATTATTGCTGAACCTTAGCATCGAGTTTGGCTCGAAGGTCTGATCTTCTTTCAGGAGGCCACTGTTTTCAAGCCCAGAGCCGTCTAATCTGCTGAGATTCATCCAAAAATCCTTCGTATTTATCTTACTATTTTCAATGCGAGACTTCGAATGATCAGAGTCGGATTTGGACTGTCCTTCCTTAAACGTTCCGTTTAAAAGTGCGCCAGAATTGTTTTCTTGATGCATCATCATCGGAGAGTTTAATTTGTCTATCTCGTTACTATTTGCATGTACCCTCGAGAAATTGCCAAAGGGAAAAAGCACTCGAGAGCCATCGCTATTAGCCATGTATGGATTTTTTAGCATATCAAGATTTCTGTCTCCATAGTCTCCCATAGGATTGTGACCTGAGGGCATATCAAATTGATGACCTGAAAAGGCGAAATGATAATCATTGGTTGACCGAGCTTTTTTGAAATATTCATCGTCCATGAAATCCATGACTGACCCTCGGTCTCTGTTGATCGGCGACATATTAAGCAGAGGTTTTCCAGACTCCGATTCCTCAAAAATTACATCATTAAAGTCGCCCTTTAGCATGAGAAGTCTCTTGGGGTCATTTGTTTCTGAGTCAAATGTTCCCTTTCTCCCTATTGGAGCATAGCTGCTGTTGGTCCCGCTGCCAAAAACAGGAATTAGTCTTTTATCTACGCTCGCGCGACTGGTCGCAACGGTCCTTCTGCGGTTTTTTGGGTCGCTTTGGGCAATAGCGATCACCGGCGCAGTCTCCAACTGCACTGTGTTATGAGGTCGGCGCTTTATCTCTGCAATCGATTTCTTTATTGACTGAAGAAACACCTGAGTGTCGTTTGGAAGACCGTTGTTGGCCGGAAACTGACAGCTTGAGAGATGACGATCGATTCCTTCAAGCGCGTCTAAGATGTTATCAGTGCTCGTTGGTGCACCTCGACTCTGATTATCTGATTCGTCCATTTTCTCCGCTTCAGAAGCAATTGATGAAGAGTTGCTTCGCTCGTTTTCTATATCAATTTCACTATCGCTGCTCTTGCTACTCTCTACACTATTATCTGCTTTGGCTTTCGATTTCCTTTTTCTTTTCTTAGGTATTTTAACAAAGAAGTCAGGGTAGTCTTTTTTGGTCTTGGAAGAAGTTGCTTTAAGCCAAGCTTCTTGAAAGTAATCGCGTGGTTCAAATATTCCATGGGTCGAGTATCTGAACACTCCTCCAGAAAGATCCTCGAAAGCAAGTAGCATACGGATACCGCAGAGCATGGAAAGTTCAGCGGCTTTTTTCACCAGACCGATTTTACGCTTGTGGAAAGTGTCGATTCGACTTTTCTGGTTTTCGATGGCTTTGATTTGTATTTTCCTCCGTCCCATCACGCCAGTCCTGATTTTATTTATTGGAAAGGGTGATTAACTCAATTAAAAAACTTGTGTGATTAATTGATCGGCACCAAAACAGGAGCCGCTTTTTGATTCTCAAAGCTAATTATTAATAGCTAGGATGTATCGCCATATTCAATGAGTTCAAGTACTTCCTTGAAGTGTACTGAATGGGATGTGAAAAAATGAATCTGACTCTCAGCTGAGCTATCGAGGAAAAAAAAAAAACCATCTCAAAAATAAAAAAAAAAAATGTTGATACTTTCGATTAAAATAAAGTTTATGAATTATGATGCAGACCTGTGAAATACTGAAGAAATCAAAGAGAAGACTTGATAATTACCAAAAGAATGATGTCGGATATCAAAAAAAAGGTTTCATGAAAGGCTCATGAAAACAGCACTTTATGAATGACTTACGAATAAAATTTTAATTATAAATGCACATCTAATAAGCTTTTTAGTGCGGATCTTAGAGTCTTTCCAAAGTAAATGAGAAATAATACGTCGAATTGAGTCTGCAAAGCCGTGGTGTTGTTTCCATGCCATCCATGTCAGAAAATCCATTGTGATCTATTCAGGCCAAAATATAGTTAGGATTGCTTATCATATATGGTCATTTTCGAGATTTTGTAATCAATATCATTTGTTAGCATCTCACTTTGTGTTTGTTAAAGAATTAGCAAAATGGTGTATAATCTATTTCATGAATTCGATTTCTATAGTTTGAGTAAGTAATTTCGACGTCTTTCAATTCTTTGGCGTTCGAAGAAAAAAAGCGTTTCTTCGATTCAGAGAAATCTCATGTTAGGTCTCAAGCATGATATCAAATTGTCAGATTTAATTAGGATACTCATATCGTACTTTAAAAACGCCATCCTTCTCAAATAATCGATAGACTTCCAAAATCAGATCAATAATTGCATTCACGAAAACAACCATCTAGCGATGCTGCAAACAACACAAGGAAAATCCGAATACGACTACATGGTGAAAACACTTATTGTTGGAGATTCTGCAGTTGGAAAAACGAGTCTCTTGAGAAAATTTTGCAAACGTAAACTGCCCCCTATTAGCCTGGCTACTGTTGGTAGATTGCTAGAATCTTTCAGACTAACCTTACAATCTTTAATTAAGGTTCGATTTAAAGACTAAAATGATCGATATTGGAGCGACACGCATCAAACTTCAGATTTGGGACACTGCTGGGCAAGAAAAATACCGATCAATTGTTCAAACTTACTACAAAGGCGCCTCCGGGATTATCCTTGCATATGCGGTTGACGACAGGACGTCTTTTATGAACGTCGAGAAATGGGTGAAGCAAATTCAGAATGACGCAATTGAGAATGTAGTTGTAGTTCTGGTTGGTAATAAATGCGATTTGCCGAATCGAGAGGTGGAAGTGACAGAAGGCCAAAGGCTGGCAGATAAATATGGAATGAAATTCTTCGAAACAAGCGCCACAAGCGGAGTTAATGTCAAGGAAACTTTCTTTAGATTAGGGAAGGAAATTGATACTCAATTTGGTGATCAGCTGAGACGGGTTCGACTTCCGAGAAAAGAGCCGATTGTGAATCTGACTAGCTGTATCTGTTAATTATTAAGTCGTGTGTGTGATGTGATTAAATTTTTCGATATAGTAGGTAGATAATCTCAGTATCCATTAAATTTTGTTTCAATACTACTCCCCAACAGCAATTTTTACTTTATTGGTCAGTTGGTGGCCATTTACTCTCCCTTAAGAAGCCAGGCCGCCTATTTCACCCAAGGTAATAGTTGCTAAACCCAGTGATTAAAATCAATACCAGTTAAATGTTAAATCCAAAGACGAAGAAAATAGAATATTGATATCTAATCTGATTTTGGTGCGAATTCGGTAGTTTAGTTTCAATATAAAAGAAAAAGAGAAGCAAATTCTATTTATTCTATATGTATTTACGTGACGGAAAATTAGCAAAATACAAAATCCTCTTCTATAATTAAAAAAATGTTACTCGAGTATCTGCAGAGGACCTATAACAATCAAAATTTCATTACTTTATATATTCTTACCGACTACAAATTTTCAGACAGGAATTGAAACCCCACCGAAACCGCTTTACTCACAGGATTGATCTTGAGCGCGACTATGTCCAAATGTCGCAGCTCCATCTTATCTCCCACTTTAAGCGTCCGAAATTTCCCCTTTATCGCCTGCTTAGAATCTTCCACTTGGCCATATTCGTGATTTGTAAGCACATATGTTTTATTGACACTTTCATTATATATCGCAAAATGCGTCGTTTTAGACGAGCCAGCCTCTTTATCTAAGGTCATTTTGAGGGGCGAATTCACCAGCAAAGAACTATTAATGGGAGCCGTGCTCATCGTCGCGTTCTGAGAGTAAACTTGCGAACTTTTTGTATCCTTTTGCGTTGGAACCATCATAATCTCGTCTAGATTCGACTCTTTTCTTCGATTGCGATAACCCAGCACTGTGGCATGTTCACGCGAAATTTTTCCCAAGATGATCTCAGGCAAAAACGCAAAGTCTGATCTTCCAAGTTTCAATTCCGCGCATCCACTAGTCCAGCAAATATTCTTTGTAAACGTTACTTCGCCTTTGGTTGATGAGTCTAATATCTCCTTTTCATAGATGAATTTCACACGAAATGCATGTTCACCATCTCCTTCTTCTCCTTCATCAAGCTGCAAAGTCTGAGGGAAATCACCTGTGGATGGATTCGTTGGGATGTTGACTATTTCTGCGAGTTTGCTATCTGAAACAGGCCTCAAGAGTCTAATGGGCGGACTACTATCCGATAACTTCACTTTCTTTCTGGCACTATCATGAAATTCTTCTTGGCTTTGAGATAAGCTTCTTTCCTCCGGTATCGAATCGCTATTTTGCGACAGAGATTGGGTAGTTTTTTGGGAATTCGATATCTCTATCTGTCTGATGCGACGATTGCTGGAAATCACATTGACGAGCCTTAAATCTTGGGTGATCTGCTCATTTTTCGTTTTCAATTTTTGTATATCTGAGCCTGGAAGATAATGCGCTATGTTCCTCCACCTATAATTAATATGTAAGTATGTCCGATTGCCAATATGATGAATACCAGCTCTTGTCCTGAACAAGTCTCTTCGTAATATCACGAGCTTCGGTGAGGTCAGAAAAAAGTTTCTCAAAAAGTTTGAGCGGGAGGCTATTCCATTAAAGTTATATATATAAAGAAATTCAATTTGATGAGATAATACTTTTTTTCATCTAAGGATTTTATGCTCTCATTGAGAGCTTCGAGGGTGCAGGCGAAACTATTGAGGTCGTCTGGGTAGTCGCTCGAGCCTTCTTGGATCAAATTTAAAATGGTCTCAATGGTTTCAAGGATTGGGAGCATACGTTTTGTTGTGAAGAATGTTATATAAATTACCAAGAGTTGCCTAAGGCAACTATTATTAAAGCTTTGAAAATATTACCATTATAATAAATTGTCAGAAAAAGTTGGGTGTATTTGGCTCCAAGTTGCAATATTTTATTTAAGTGTGTTTGAGAAAGCACAGCAACTCAAAGCTTTTGTGATCTGTATGCAGAGATGATTGAATCAATTTGAGTTGCGAGGAAATGGAGTCAAGTGATGATTTAGAGTTACCAGATTTTTTCACTTTGGATGTCTGATTCATTAGAACCTGACTTCAAGGATGAGCAACTAATCCGAAGGGAAGTTATTTGGTAGACTTTGAACAATATAGTTTAAGATTGTCGGCTCATAATGTGAGAAAATAGGAAATTTGTAAGTTTCTCAATGAAAAGCCTGGAAAAATTATCTAATTTAGTTAAGCTTTAAGAGATGACTCTTCTGACTCTAAAAGCATGCATGTTTTAATTAAGGTTTCTAAGTGAATTAGAGTGGTTATATCTATGCATATGAATTCGCATTCTTCTGCACCTCCTTTGCATGCTCCAATTTCGTGATTTTGGGATATTCTTGATCAGTGTTTGTGTATAAATCCTCAAAAAAATAACTTTTTTCTCTCTTCTCAAGGTGATTTGATGATGCATTTATATATATCTCTCTGAGATTAATCGATTAATCAACCTGATCCTTCTACCAATTTTAAGTTTCCTGAAGGAGAGTCTGAAATGCTGAATATTACCATCAACAAAGGTAAAAACAAACATGCGGATAAGAGTTGTCCAACAGAACCACTCAGACCTACTCACGGCCTAAGCGTAAAAGGTGCCAGAAAATTTTTCCAACTGAATGGAAAAGTCTTTTCAACACATTCTCCTCCAATAGAAATAAATTTCCCATTTAATTCTTAGGGTCTTAACTACTCTACTGCTTAAACTTTTGTGAAAACAATGAGAAGCATAACATCTTCATGAGAGAAAATTTAACAATTGACTGTTTGTGATACCAACCATGCAAATATCTATACTTGAAGATGTGAGTCTACCAAAAAAACATGGTTCCTCTTACCATTCTCTCTTCCTTTGGAATGATTTCATTGATTTCTCTTATATCTAGCCCAAATCCGTGCTATTACCAAAATACAAAAATAATTTATTTCCCGAAAAGTTACCAATCAATGCCAAAGTACTTGATCTTTAGTCGAAGCAGTTTTCTTGATGGCGAGATGACCTTCGTAAGACCCAGCGAAGATGACATCGTGTACCAAGCAGTTTTTCAAGAATCCTATCGCTACTTTAAGGACGGAGTGGAGCTATTCAGAAAATTGAAGACTCTAGTTGATGTGCATGATTACCAGATCATCCTTCAGACAAAATCAAGACAGGAGCGCACTATCGAGGTGATTACCTATATGCAGAATGCTTGCGAGGTAAGAAAGGTCGATTTTCCGAAGATTACTGCTTTTACAGCCTACGACCAAGATCTCTATGAAAACATACCTCCTACTAAACCCAAAATTGTAACTGACTTTGCCCCTGGCATGATAATCATTGGGTATGGCAGCGAGGAAGAAAGAGATAGAGCATGTGTACGAAAGGCTATATCAGCTGCCTTGAAAATATCTGAGAGCGATCGCAAAAATCATCTTATCATTGAAGACATTCCTAATATCGCGAAAATGGCTGAGGACGAAGGGTGGAAGACGAGGCTGCTTGACAAAAAATTCACGCTAAAACAGTTGGTCGATGAATTGTACGAAGAAGAATCCAAAAAACCGTCATCATTGTGCAACTTAACGAGCAACAACTCGCGCTCACTCAAGAAGAAATCAAGTTTGAAACTCGGAGTATCACTAAGCGAGATCCGAAGGCAAGATAAGGACTTTGAGCAGTTAAATAAATCCGTAGGTCAAAGTACCTTGTTTAAGAGGATTTCTACAGGAGAAGAATGGTTGGGTCGGCCAGCGGGCGAAGATGTGGTGACATCAGATAAAGTAAGCAGAAGGCAGAAGATCGCGTCAGAGATCTACGAGTCTTTTGGAATTGAAATCCCAAAAGTCGAGCTTTCCAGGCAGAAAACGCCAATGAATAACAGCGTGATATATGTAATGAGAAAAGTCGATCCAGAAGTGAAAACCTATGAAGAGCTGACCGGGACCAAGTTTTCCATGAATGTGCTAAAATCTAACAAAATACTCGATAAAGATGGAAAAGAGTTTGATCTGAAAGGGCTGGGAAGTATATTGGCGATGGGGGTTCTCATCAATGAAACCGAAGTAATTGGAGCAAAGGGCGAATCATTAGGGTTCAGGAAGTCAGATGAAAATGAAATAATCGCCGTGAAAACAGATTTTGTGGATTCGTTCGATAATAAAGATGATGTTATCAACAAGAGGATGATAAAAGTGTCAAAAGATATAGAAGTGAGCTTTGATGAGCTCTCGCAAAAAGCAAAAGAAGAATTTCTCGAGACATTAAGCGATATAGGAACCCATTCTGAATTAGATTTTAATATCCTTTTCGAGAGAGACGGCGTGGGGAAGGCAATGGCGCATTTGGGTCCGTCGATAAAGGATGTTGTAAGATGGATTTTGATGAGACAAAAAACAATGTTGGAGAATTATAATTCTGCACTCGAAAAATCAGAGTTCAAAAGCAAACCCGAACCCGAACAATCAAAGAACTCCATTGAGCTTGTTAAATCGGAGGTAATTTATTCCAGCAATCTAATACCAGAGTAGTAGCAAATTTCCGAGCAATCGAAATGTAGAGATAGAGTTGAAGAAACCAGTGTCACCTGAATACATGGCAATTTTCTATGTTGCTTCAACTTTATGAATTGATAAAAATAACTCCGTCCTTCATTAAAAAACAGCATTTTTTACAATCAATCTCAATTTCATGAGAACATAAAAGATTTCTAAACTTTCTTTACCGCTAGAATTAAGAAATTAGTATATATCAAAAGAGGAATCTTGATGTGATGAGGATGAAAACGTATAAGCACGAAAACCCTCGTTCATTAGATCATATTGAATAGTCTTGTATCATCTACATCTATCTTTCGAATAGAGCCACATAAAGAAGATAATCACCTGATTGATGGCTTTCGTCACAATAAAGGTTTTTTGAGGTTTTCTTCCTATTTCGCGAGACTCTAATTCAATATTAGATACAAAAATTTTATTTTAGAGTTTCTCCAAACACTATTCGCATGCAACCTATATCAGGTCCACAGCTGCCATATACCGCCGCATTTAAGCACGAGACAAGCGGCATGAGTGTAACCCTCTTTTAACTTAGTCAGCAGTAAGAAATACATTGCAGGCCCGCTTCAATCCTTTCGATAAAAACTTGCTTGCGATGTCTTGCGCAGAAAATTTCGGAATCGTAGGCAAAGGATGCTTACTGACACTCAAAGTATTCTCACTACACATCACAGCACATTTATCGGCTAATTTCGAAATACTAGCTCGAGGCCAATGGTAAAATGGCTGTATTAGCACGATATGATGAACCAGATGCGATATTTGACTGCAGTTGGAACGAAGAAGACCAAAAATTGGTAATTCATCCTCCTCTTCTCGCCTCTAATTTCTGACAATCCTTTTAGATCGCGATCGGAACAGGACAAGGCAATGTCAAGGTTCAATCTAATTGTTCATTGAGAGAGATCGATTAATTCCACCGATTTGTTAAACTAGCTTTTGGACACAATGGCTAACTCTGTTGTCACTTCAGTTCCCGCCGCCAAGGGAGAAATATACTCTGTTGAATTCTCTCACAAAATTTTGGTAATTACTCAGATCCGAGAATTGATTTGATCATAATAACACAAAATAGTCTTATTGTCTGGCGACATCCATCAAAGGTTCAATCGCCCTCATAGATTTTAAAAAAGGCGCAATTGTCGGAGATTTACGTTTCCACGAAGGATGCTGCTATGCTGCCATCTGGCATCCCGTGAAGTAAATTAGTCATTTCATTGGAAAATTGAGCGATCCTGCAATTTCAAATAGTGAGAGCATCTTTGCTAGTTGTGCCACCGACGGTCTACTCAAAATCTGGGACATTAGAAGCAATAGTCCTCCAGTCAAACATCAAGCGCATTTGGCCGAAATCCTCTCGATCGATTTTAACAAATACGACGAGCATATCGCCACAGCTTCCATCGATAACACGATAAAACTCTGGGATCTCAGAAATATGAAAAAACCACTGAATGTACTCCTGGGCCATAGATATGCTGTCAGAAAGGTCAAATTCTCACCACATGAGGCAAATATTATGATATCAGCTTCTTAGTAAGAAAATTAGATTTCTAATCTGATAACCTGTATTTCAGCGATATGAATGTGAACGTCTGGGATATCGCTGACCCAATTAAGCCGCTTAAGTTTAGCCATCCTGAGCACACAGAATTCGCTGTAGGCGTGGATTTCAACTTATACAACAAAAGGTAATGTTCGAAATCGAAAGTAACTCATATATTTGCTTGTTATATAGACAAGTGGCATCGGTTGGCTGGGATGGACGCTGTTTAGTGTGGAATTGGGATCAAAAGCAACCCAAAATTTAAGCTTTTTGCAAATATATCGCGAATATTTTATCTCTTGCCTATTGAATGTGTACGAGTTTATTTATCGAGTCAAAGATGCATAGAATTAGGAGAAGAAAGTATTTCCTGTTCTGCTGTTAACTGACAACTATAAATTAATTTGAAACCATAAGGAGTAATGACATATTACATCCATTGTCTTGGATTAATAAATCTCTATTAATTCACAAATTTTGTACAAGTTTCTAACAAAGAACAAACATTTTCTTCAATGTTGAATTTGAATTGCAAACATAGCAAGGAATACATAAATTTACAGCAAAAAATCATAAATAAGAGTTAATTCTTCATAAAATAGATTTACGCCTGAGTATTCGAGTCCACACTCAGATGGACATGGCTAGAATCCGCGGGATTAGTTGTTTTTCTCTCTTCTGACTCGAGCAAGGACTCCTCAACCTGTTTTGTTTGTCTTCTGACACACACTCTGGCGAAATGTTCTTTGAGCGCCCGTCTAACACTAGCGGAAAGGCCATAGAAAATTGCATTTAAGAACCCTTGGAGTTTGCTGAGATGGATTATCGGAACTTTATACTCATCAGGGATCGAGACACCAACTTGATCCAACACATAAGCAACGATATAAGGAAGCCAGCAAAAAACCAGAATGAGAGGAAAGACAAAGAGTGCCATGAAATTCAGGCTTCGCGCTTCCGTGGTAGAGGCTTTTACGAACTTTTTTAGCTGCAAAAACCCTCGCAAATAGCAATAGACAGTGGCAATAAGCGCAACTATGGGAGGAAGCACAGACATGAATAGGACTTTATACTCGAACGTCGACTCCGTGCCAGTATGATAGCAAAAACCGCCTATTTGCCGGTCAAAGTAGTTGGTCCAAATGAAGAAAATGATCCAAGGGAGAGGGATGACAGCGCTGATGGCTAAGAAGTATTTGAATTTGCTCTCTAGGATCTCTTGTGATTTTTTTGTGATCTTGAGGAAAATGAAGGCGAACACAGAGCTCCAGTAGAGAGAATTGATGAGTCCGTAGTAATGGATGCCTGAAGTGATGATACAAGAGGTCTCTGTTGCTGGAACGAAGAATTCTAGCGGCAAGGAGAACAGGAGATCGGAAACTGAAAGAAAAAATACGATGCGGTTAAGTCCTTTTGAATATGCTTTGAGCAACACGAGGACCGCGATGATGAAGATCGAGCCAATCAAAGAGGGCACCGTGCTTATCAGGTAGGAGAGAGTCTGAATCCTTTCTAGACCAGGCGCACTACTTTCCGTCAGTATGGCAGATGACATAGGTTTGTTTTTTTTTGGTCGGTAATTAATGAATAAATAATCGGATTTACTTTAAAACCTTCAAACAAAATGATACTTTGAGCCAAAATGAAATCACAATGTTCGAATATTAAGAATGAGTTTTTTTGGTATTGTCGTTAAGAGCTGTAGGAATGCTAGGCCGAGTTGGATACAACAAGCTTGTAAGGATGAAATTGGAAAGCTAGTCAGTCTACGCAATAGAAAATTCTAAAAAGAACAAAGAAGAAATTTATAATTGCAATCAATACCGGCTAGTTGATTCGTTCTAAACAAAGAGGTGATTCGTGATTAATTCGGTAAAAATGCGAGAAAATTCAGAAGAAATTTTCAATTAGTTTTCTTGGAAGATTTACTCTCAAAAAATCTTTGAAATCTGGTATGATTAACTTCAATTTCGTGCAACTAATTCTGAAAAGCGTTTGGAGCATGCTTTAACTTAAAGAAAAATGCATTTTTTCCTTGTTAGATCATTTCGCTTGCTGCTCACGCCAAAATTCTTAATGAAATTATTTTCAGCAGCTGAATCTTGAGTTCACATTTTTTCAGAATTTCCACTCGAGCTTATTCTAACTGTCCATGGTAAAATTGAGTAGAAAAATTGAAAAAATGAAGATAAGAGAGGCTTCTAAATTAAAACCGCTCTTCCAGGTAGATCAAATCAACTTACAATTATAAAGCTCTGTGAAAGTGAATAGCAGAACAGCGATGAACCTGTAAAAGAAGCACAGTAAGATTGTAGCATTAAGCCACCAATAATATCATGCGAAGGGAATAACTCGACTTCCGCATTCTGAATCAAAGAGGAACCTATAAATTCAAAAAATTTTCACGCCATCCCGTATTCTTATCCATGAGGGATTCTTTTATAGATAACACAAAATCGGTTTCTTAGTACAACCACCCTCGATTGCCACATCCATCAATGCTATAAAAAAGAAAACTCTTTACTCAGCCTACTTCTTCTTGATAAATGCTGGCATCTAACTTCTCCATCGTATTTATACCTGAATTTAGCTAGATATTAAGTTCGAGTATTTTTTCGTGTTCCATAATAATACTCTATCATGAACTTAAATGGAAAAATCTTTCGGAATCAAATTTAAATTCCGAAATTTAATGATTTCTGATTACTCAATTTAATTTAAATACAAATTTGAAAAATCCGCTTCAGGTGCCGATATCTGCATCACTTTCCCTATATAACTAACCAAATCTTCCAGCAATCAGCATTTGCCTGGTCTTTTTGAGAAAACACGAGAAGTTAGAAGGATTATCCAATGTTTAACTTAATTTTTTGGAGATATATTTTTACTGGTCCGTGTGATACACTAGTATTCATAGTAACTAACTCTGAAGAAAGTATCTTTAGTTCAATTTTAAGTTATTCGTAAGGATCTAGCAGTACTGCATAGACTTATTCTATCCGTCTAAGGGTAAATTTCCAAACGTGGCCTCCTTGTCTAGGACTAATCAATTGAGATTTATATCAAGATTGCTATCCAGACATTTTCTTGCCTTGATCAATTTTAACGAAAATTGGAAAATTTAAAGAGGCCTTAACGCTTAAAGGAATTCTTCACCGATAAAAAGAAAAATTATATTAGCTGTTGTAAAGGTCATTGAGAATTCTAATTAAATTACTCCAAAGATAATTTAAAAAATTGCTCCATTATGAGCTTCAAATTCCTTTATGACAGAAGTCCAGCCAACAAAAGGTCGATCTCTGAATCTCCGATAATCCGCAAACGAAGCTACAAGGCGAGTCAAGATAGCTTTCTGACCGACGGGCAAGACATGAGCGATTCATCTCCCGATAGCGTGACAACAATTAAAAGATTAGGAGTGCCTGCTAAGAGGTCCGCTTTCGCTCTACAGGATTCAATTCAAAAATGCAACGCATCTCGAGAGAATACGAGATCCAGAGCGAAAACCTTAAATTATTCAATGAATGTGAATACTGATAGCCCTATTGACGTCGGGAAGGAAAATCGATATAGTCGTGCCAATCTGAAGCCGATTTCCTCGCTTCAAGATATCGATGGTTCTAATTTCAATACTCAGAATCCCTCTACTTCAATTCAGATTGACTCGTTACCAGAACTCCACTATCAGCCTATACATGGAGGCAAAAGGCAACTTACAGTGAATATTCCAATGAAAATTCCAGGATCCATCGTCTTAGAAGCAACGGGTGAAGAAACCGATACTCATTGTGAAAAGTATCCTTCTTCTGAGCCGAAATATTTCTGGCGGCTTCCACATTTCAAAATAAGCGGAGTCAAGTCAATTGAGCCTGAGGGCAGAGAAGGAGCGGTTTTCATGACTTTGGGCTCGAAGCTGTATTTGTACGGAGGAGCGAAGAAAACTGGTTTGTGTGATGATTTATGGAGGTATAAGCCAGGAAAAGAGAGCTGGAAGAAGATTGTATGTGAGAACAGCTCCAGTATTAAAGGAAGGACGGGGCATTCAGCGGTAGTAATGAAAGGATGTTTATACATATTTGGAGGTGAGATGCAAAACGAAGCAGATTTACAAGGTAAAAGGAAGGTAACCAATGAGCTCCTGATCTTCCATCCGAATGCATTGAGATGGACTGTGTATATGAGCGCAAAGGCTGCAGAAATCCCAATTCCTGCCAGGAAACATCATGCCGTTGCTGTATATGAGCAGGTTATGGTTGTCCACGGCGGGGTCGGAAGCAAAGGGAATTACTTGAACGACGTCTGGGTATTTAATACAGGTAGCATCCGATGACTGAATCTGAATGTAATTTTTCAAATTTTTGTTATAGAGTTAGAAGTCTGGAAAAAATTACCTGTAAAACGAAGCGAATTTGATCGAGGCGGGTTGGCATATCACACTATGTGCTCTGTTTTTTGTCCTAAAGACAAGCTCAACCAGAATATCCAAAAAAATTCGAAGGTAAAAATCATAGGATTTTCAGTTCACTAACCTCCCTGCTAAAATAGATTCAATTGGAAGGTTTCTATGTTTTTGGAGGAAAAAACGAGAAAGGAGAACCGATTAACTCATTACAAGTGTTGACCTACAACCAAGAAAAAGGCGCACTTACTTGGGAATATCTGAGCGTGAAAGGAAGCCCGCCTAGTCCAAGATATCAGCACACAATGAATTATTTCTCAGAAACGAATTGCCTTATTGTATATGGTGGAAGAGGACATAGCATCTCAGCAAATTCACCACTTGCTGCCAAGCATTGCTATGAGGATGTATTCGTGCTCAACATAGAGACGCTTAGTTGGGTCTTCCCCAAAACTGGGGGAGATACTAACTTTAAAGCTAGATTTGCCCATGCATGCACAATCTTCGCTGGTCAGATGCTCGTCTTCGGAGGAAAATCCAATGAAGAGTATATTGAGACTGGAATCTCAATACTTGAGCTGAGTAACGATCTCCAATATTCCATTTTTTAATATAATTCACTGTTTAGAGCCGAACGACGTTGAAAAATTAGAAAGCATGACCTCTGTGATAAAAAAGCCGATCCCAATGGAAGTCGTTTCTCACTCAATTATTTTTCGGAAAGACAGTTCTCCTCTTATCTCTGGGTTCGTCGAAAGCCCGACCTATTATCGCAGAGAATTGCCCAATAATAGGTCCTCCAAATGGGTCGATAAACCAAAACAAAAGCATCTACCCTCTCTTTTCAACTCCTCTAGCAGTAAATGGACGCAGCTCACGCAGAATCCACCTCCTAAAACTACTTTTACGACCTTTTCACCTGCCAGTCGCCCTATTTTCAATTTATTTAAGAATAGCAACACCCCTTTGCACCCAAGCAACATCACTGTGGATGCATCGGATTAGCTTAAAACAATAGCAGTAATTTCAAAGTTTATTTATTTATTCTTTTGTAATGAAGTTTTCATATCAATTGTTCATTAATTGTGTGTTAAATTCTCTAATAACTTGCTTTTTTTTTAATTTTCGCTATCACGGGTATTCAAAATTTCAGTTAGCGAATTAGTTCGTGAAAGAATTATAAAACTTGATAATAATTTCAGAAGATCGTATCTAACAGATGTTCGAAATCCAGCAAAACAATCCTCACTCAAATCCGCAGCATAGATATGAAGAGCTTGAAAGGACAGCTACCAATTACATTTGGTTTCAGATCGTCAATGTGATTTTGATTGTCATCTCTGTGATTGGTTGCATCGGTGGGACAATTTATATTGAACAGTTCAAGGATGCTTACTATGGCTGCGGATCTCCTTCTACAATGGAGGACGCCGAGGATTGTCGCCTTTACATGGCTACTATGGACCCTGAGTACTACTATTGGATGAAAGAAATGTTTATTGGACTTGAAGTGCTTCTGTGGTTGGCACTGATTTTCTCTGTAACTGTCTCCGGGATCTCGATTTGGGCTTACAAAACTAGATCTTATTCGAAGATCTATTGCATCTTTGTGACTTACATCGTAATCGAAGTGTTATCTGTTCTCTCATTGAGCTGGCCGACGATGATACTTTACGGAGGATTGATTTATGGAGCGTACAAATTGATGATTATCTTCAGAGAAATGCAAGAACTGCAACGACAAGGTGTCGTAATTCTTCCACCCCACGGAGGTGTTCATCATGCTCTTTAAATTAGCATTATTTCAGCTATAAGTCAGGTGCACGGATTAAATTTCCTGCCTTCTGCATAGAATACACCTTCATCAGAGCCTATATTTAAAAAGGAATTACAAAAAATATATGTATACTTCATCTGCCTGACTCAGAGTCTTTTAGGTTATTGAAAGAACTCATAATAACATAATTAAATCTGCTGTTTTTTTGATAGATAGTGAGGGATAAATAGCATAAAATATTATTTTTCAAATATCTTATTGATGCTTGAGATAGAAGCGAACGATCCTCACTCACGGAATCAAGCGCAAAAATATGAGGCGCTGGAAAGAGATGCTGCGAAGTATAGATGGTTCCAGATGGGCAATCTGATTTTGGTCGCCCTGACAGTGATTATGTTCATCGCTAAGATGGGATCTATTCAAAAATTCAAATATTTCGAGACTCATTGCGGCTCTCCTGGTTCACTGGAGAAGAGCGAGGTTTGTCGTTTGTATGTGAAATATGTACCCGCTAAATACTCTTCTTACATGAAAGAAGCTATTGTAGTGATAGAAATGTTACTTTGGCTATCATTGATCCTGGTTATAATCACTGCTTGTATCGCGATTTGGGCATACAAGGCAAGATCTTACAAGATGATATATTGCGTTTTTGTAACGTACATCGTACTTGGAGTGGTATGCGCCATCACATTGGGAATTCCTGAGATGCTGGTATTCGGAGTGATGGTTTTTGGAGCGTACAGATTGAGAATTATCTTCAAAGAAATGCAAGTGATAAACGATAATTTATTACTGCAAGGAATCATGAGCGCTGTTCAGCATCCTAATTGAATTAGAAATGAGTAATGTACTTTGCAATATTTCAGTCATTATTTCAGTTTTTACTTCCTATTTTGACCATGTTCACAGTATTGTCAGTTTCTCTGAACATAATCTCCACACAATGTCAATAATAATTACAAATCAATCCACATCCAATCAATAAACAAAAAGAGTAGCTTTATAATAGTCGATTTCAGCAGAGTATTAGATCAAGATAGTCATTTCGTTGTAGCAGCTTTATCTCCGCATTTTCATTAAAAAATGAGTTAACTTGGTTTTTGCAACTTATGTCTTTTTAAATTTCAATCACAGAGTAAATGTTTATTTATTTATCTAATTGAGAAAAAGAAAGAACAAAACCGATAGTTCAGAAGAGAAAAAAAATGGTTTTCAAGAAGTTATGCAAGTGCTGTAAGAAGAAGGGGCAGAAAAAGAAACCAGCCATCGAGCTTCCAGAATCCACCGGCAGCTGTCTAATCATCCCTTATCGTGGAGACCTCGAACGATGGGACAAGAGCAATTATGATCCTTCCAAAACAAAAGGAATTATATCTACGGACGAGTTTCGAGACTTCTTTTTTGAATTGGATCGAATGACTTACAAAAGCTTCTCAGCCTATACCACGTATAAAACTTTCATTAAGAGGTTCTTTTGGGGTAGTGGCATTCTGTTCGTTATCGGATGTCTCTTGCTCATAATCGGACTGGCTGTCAAACCATCTACATACACAGGTTCATTGCCTTCGACGGCGAAACTAGGATTTTCGATAATGGGAGTCCTGATCTTTTTCTGTACGATTTACGCTGTCTGTTTCCTCTCGCCAACCTACGAACGACGCAAATTTGAGTATATTATTCATGTAGAAAAGTTTCTGGAGGAACAGAATAAAAGCTATAAGGGCAAGGGAATAGAATGGAGACCTGGAAAAGAGTTGCAATGGTTGGAAGTGCATTTATCACAGGAACCTTAAGCAAGAAAGAAATATATAATGTTTCTCGTTTATTAAACAGTGCTATTATTGGCTGGCAGATGGACAAATACTGAAGCCAAAGCAAATAATTTACTATTTTATTGTATGAATCCTGCCTTGTGCATGTTTTATTTTTTATTTTGATATGTGCATGCTGTAAAGGAATATCATCTCGAATTCACCCAACTCAGCAATAGATCGAAAGAGAATAGTCATGTCTGAGAGATGAGAGATTTGTTATAATTGCAGTATTCTCCAAAACATGATAAAGGAGAAATGCGAGTTCAATTACTCTTATGACTTGATCAGGTAAATTAAGCTCACCTCAAATCGAACGGGCTTGCTTTTTTTCTCTCATTTGATGCTTGGCATCAGCCTTAGTCTCTAATTGAATAGGCTCAGCTTGAAGATTCATCAAAGAGATACTTACTCGTCACTAAATTAAATTTTATGCATATCACTTGAGAATATATAACTTTAGTTTAATGACCTCCTCCAGGGATAACTTCACATTGAAAAACCAATATTGGAAAGCAAATTTGTCACAAAGAGATCATCAAGCTCGAATATTCCTCCCGGAGTTACTTAACAAGGGGAAGGCAACTCCAACGAATGCCGGGAAAACACCAAAACATGTTGCATTATCGCCTAATTCCTCAATGATCAGCTTAAACTCCATGCTTGGTCGAATATCACAAGACACTATCCAAATGAGTCCCAAAAAAGAAAGCAAAGACTACACGTTCCGCAGAACAATGAGCCAAACGATGATATCATCGCTTGTTAACTCAGCGCAAAGTAAAAAAATCCACACTACTATTCCCTTCTAAAGTTTCGGCCAAAGGCTCACCCAAAAAATCCCTCGAAAAGTTATCAATCAAAGCCTCATTTACAGAGAATTTAAAGGAAAGCCAGCCTGTCGAGAAGGTAGACAAAACAGTAATTCTTCATCATTGTGTGTTGAATTTCTTAGACACTCTCTTAGATTGATATTTATAACATAATGACGGCATTGAGAGAAAGTAAATCCAATTACAACGATGAACTGGAGAGAGGGTTGCCTTCGAAAAACGATTTGAAAAGGTCTTTGCTGGCCTTAGAGCTGCTTTATGAGTATCCATTCAATACACCTTCAAATAATAACTTACCTCTCCTGTATCGTTTCTCTAAAGAAAAGGGAACCCGAACAGCGACCTGATGGAACTCACTGTGAGAATTATGAAGATGGCAACCATTTGTAGCAAAACTCTATTTCGAAAATATGATCAAATATTTTCCAACATCTACAATCCCGATTTGCGTGAAAAAAATTAATCTTTAGCAATCATTTTAATCCCTTGCTTACAGATCACGTTTGGAAGAACAATGAATTTGGCAAGACTCCTTATTTCATGATATGTCAATTCCTTCTCGAAGAGCTTAAGGCGAGAGATCAAGTTTTCACTGAAACAAAAGCCAATTACGAAAGCAAGATAGCTGGTATATGCTCATTCCAAATAACAGAGCCCTAAGTTATTCATCTTTCTCTAGAAATGACGCAACAGATCGAAAATATCAATAATCACATGGACAGAGAACTCAAGAGGCTGAATGAAGAGACGCTTGGAAATATGAAAAGAGGCTATGAAGAGCAGCTCGAGCAACTATATGATTTTGTAATAAAGTCTGACGCTTTGATTTCATTGTCAACTGCCTTACCAGATCGAAAACCAGAAGAAAGACTACCAGAAGCTAAATGCAGCATATGAGGAAGAAGGAAGAGAATCCCAAGCACTGTTAAAAAGACTCCAGGTAGAGTCTCGAGAGCTCGAGCAAGCTAACGCGAAGATCGTTGATCTACAAGCAGAACTACTCACCTCAGAGCAAAAGTACGAAACAGCCCTTACTAAGATTTCCGTTTTGCGAGAGTATTCCAATGGCTTCAAAGAAATCTTAGATAAGATCTTGATGCAGCTTTCGACGATCAAACAAACGGTGAATTATTTGAGAACCAAAACAAACCAGATTGAAGCGGATAGAGATTCATTGAAGAACCTAATTGACGTTGGATACACTGATCTTACACCACGTCCGGATTACAAGACTCTTCAAGCACAAACTAAAATTGATTTAAACATTAAAACAGATGGTAAGCTCGCTCACTCATATGATTTTGCTAAAAGCATCTTCTGTTGGATGAGGATAGGTAACAAAAAAGAGACTGATAAAATCTGGCTGCCAACTAAAGCAATCGTTGAAGGTTTGATGAGCAAATACTCGGAACTGCAAAAAGCGAAAAAAGCTCTGGAGGCAGAGCATGAAAAACTCCTTGCTGAGCCTGCAGAGCCAGGAAGTCGACAGAACCGACGATTCAGCAGACAAGCAAAAGATTCAAAGAATATAGCTGATGAGCAGTTAGGAACATCTCGTTTTAGGAAAAGGAGCGAAGGGCGGAAAGGGTCTGAAATTTTGAGGTCGCAAGATTTAAGTGAAAATGGTCATGAGACCAACAAGGACAGCAAATTGCTGGCTGGAAAAAGGGAGCCGACTGAAGCAAAGTCAATCATGCTCGATCTCACTGAAGATGTTAAGAAAATGAAGTCAGCGACGGAATCTGAACTTATCAGCAATAAAGTACTGGAAGACACTCAAAGTTTGGTTGATCAAATTATTGAGACGAAGAATATCATCGAAAATATCACAAAGAACGCTGTATAAATATGTCACACAAAGGAGTAGCTGCAATATAGAGTAATCTTTTTCAAATTCATTTGTAATTATTTGAAATCCGTTTTTTTTTAATCTAAGTTGTTGTGCTCTTATGTTTGTTCTCACAAATCTTAAGATTTGGAAGATTGGTATGCAAACCTGAGAAGGCAATCTTGCGATTAATTCTACTTTTTATAGAAACAATAAATAACATCTGTTTATCCTGGATCTCCATCGCTAGGAAAAAGATTTCTAAAATTCGTCAAAATCTCATTTACTGTTGCACGTTAAACAAAAATCTAAGGAAGAGACAAAACTTGGCTATTAATTTAGAGTGTTAAGGTGATAGGTGGTGATATTATTTGAGAATTGATTATGCTTGTGAGCATCATTTCTCCAGCCATCAAGAATCCCTCAAAAATATGGGGTATAACCAAAGCTTTGTGTATTGAGAAAAAATTGATAATGGAGCAAACTTGGGATCTCTTTCAGAGAATTTTAGATTTTGTTTGTCGATATAATTTTTTACTCGGAGAAAACTAATGGATTGAATACGAGTGAGATGCTAATTACAAGGCAGGGGCGACGACTTGACAAAATCAAATTGTTATCTAAATAGCAAAGCACTTATTAAAAATCCGATAAAGCTACCCTTATCTAATTAATCCTGAAATAAGTTATTTAATGCTTCTTTTCAAGGCTTTCAAGCAGTGCTCGTTCACTGCTGCGCCAAAATACGTGGCACCACTCTTGACATCTACCCCTACTGGTAACCAACTCAAACAGCAACTCCAATCGCAACTTTACATCGTTTTGCAGCGTTTTTTAGTCAATTCTTCAGAGAAAGAGATCATAATGAACTGATCGTTATGGATCACGAAGCATCGCTCCACTGGAAGTATAAGTACATGCGTGACTTCTGGAGGAAAGGTCTTGAGCGCAAAAAACGTCTAAGAGAAAGAAAAATGGAGAAACTTGCGACTTGGGTTTCCTTAACATCGATTATCTCAAATTGACCTTGACCACCTTAGACTCAACCAGAACCCGAGCAACAAAAGCTCGTGATTCACAACCCAGCTGCTGGTATTACTTACCCACCTCTGGATGACCAAGTATTCGCAGTTGTTCGTATTGCAGGCACTCAACACAAAGTAAATAATAAACCCATCAAGCATTTAGGCAAAATTCTTTTCTCAGGTCACAAAAGATGATGTAATAATCACTGAATGGCTCAAGGACTACGATATCAATCAGCAAATCGTTTTTGACGACGTTTTGCTCGTCGGCACTAAGGATTATACCTCAGTGGGTCGTCCAGTTGTCGAGACGGCTAAGGTAGGTTTAGAGAACTGAGAACCATTCCTTGACGTAATGAATAGGTGTATGCAACAGTGGAATCACAAAGCTTGAGCGAGAAACTTCTTGTTTTCAAAAAGAAGAGAAGAAAAGGCTACAAGAGAACCAAAGGTAATAAAGATTTGAAAATGTATCTCTAAAAATAACAAAAACCGCTAGGACATCGTCAGCCTATTACTACTTTGAGAATTGATAAGATCGAGCATGTTCTTCCTGAGGAGGTCTTGTCAACCGCTGTATCTCTTGTTTAAGGAGAAAGTGAGAAAAGAGATCGAAGTTTTTCAAAAAATATGGTGTTTGAGATTCAAAAGGCTTTAGTTTGTACCTGCTCGTCTGGAATACATAACCTACTTCGTGGTGCATCGGATTATATTTTTGATAAAAAAAACTCCACAATTGTTTTAAGGTTGTTATCATATGTGAATGGAAGATAATAACTTGCCCGAATTTGACTGCAGCATGGATAATAAGGTTAATAATATCAGTAAAGGAAATTAAAATTTGAAGCTTAACAATTTGAGGCATGAAAGCCCAATGAAATACGAAACATAAGATACATTCAATATTATTTCCTTCTTGCTCCCTTGAGCAAAGGATAGCAGCTTAAGAGAGCATAACAAAATCTATTGAAGAGGCCGCAAGAGAAACCCACACTTTTACACTTTCGCCCTCTCAGAAATAAAGGACAATTGATTCTTAGTATTTTTCCCTATTTTTCAGAAAAAAATTAAGAAGATTTGCTTCGTAATTTGTTATCAATTTCTATTTTCCTCGATGAAATGCGCAAATTGAATTCTACACACAAGTCTGAGGTTGTTTTTGACTTCTAAGCTAATCAAACAGATATATCAGCAACAAAGGAAACTATTTATTTTTTCTAAACCTAACCTCCGAACCATCGTTATCTCTCTTATTAAATCTCATTTCTGAGCCATCATTATCTTCTCTCTTATGAAACCTTCTCTCCGAACCATCGTGATCTTTCTTGACAAACTTTCTCTCTGAATCACCATTCTCTTTCGTATTCTTGGGTTCATCATAGCCGGTAACCTGTCTCTCGAAGAGATCTTTATAGACTCCTCCTTTCGCCATAAGTTCCTGATGGGTTCCAACTTCTTTAATTTCTCCATTCTTCATCACATAAATTTTATTACAATTGATAATCGTGGAAAGTCTGTGAGCTATAATGACCACCGTTCGCTTGCCTTCTCGCATGAGTCCATCAATCGCTTTCTGCACTTGATACTCACTCTCAGAATCCAACGCTGATGTCGCTTCATCAAAGATAAGGATTTTTGGATCTTTAATCAACGCTCTAGCAATAGCTACTCTTTGTTTTTGTCCTCCAGACAGTTTAACTCCTCTCTCACCGACCTCTGTGGCAAGTCCTTTCGGGAACAAATCCTTATTTTCCACAATCTCTTTAACATTTGCTTGCTCAATAGCTAATTTCAGTTGCTCTGGAGTGTAATTCTTGACACCATAAGCGATGTTTTGTTCAATAGAACCCGACATTAGCGACGGCTCTTGGGCGACATATCCAACATTTTGATGGAACCACTTAAGGTCCAACGTTTTCAGATCTTTTCCGTCGATTAGAAGCCCTCCTTTGGTCGGATCGTAAAATCTATTTAAGAGGCCAATGGTTGATGATTTTCCGCTGCCGGATTGTCCAACAAAGGCGACAACATCGCCAGGTTGAATCGTCAAAGAGATATTTTTCAGCACTTCGACATCGGGCCTGGCAGGATAGCAGAAAGTAACGTTTCTAAACTCGACGTGTCCCTCGAATTTCTCCGGCTTCAAGCCTCCGGTCGCGTTTACCTTCGGTATGTACTCCAATAAATCGATCACTTTAGACACTTCAAGTCCAGCATTCGACAAACTCATGAAAAAGTTTGAAAAATTCCTCGTTTGCCCAGCAAAGGTCTTTGAGTAGATCGTAAACATCGTGAGTTCGCCGATCGTCAGTGTACCTTCCATGACCATTTGGCCTCCGAGGACTAACACGGCGATATTTCCAATGATTTCAGATAGAGAGATAATCGCGCTGAGGATACTGCCTATCAATGCGGCTTCGGTGTTTTTTCTCGAGGATTCCTCTAAATTGTTGCTCAGTTCCTCAAGGCTCTTATCCTCAGTCGAAAACGATTTAACCAAGCGGATGTTCGTGATACTTTCAGCGATGATATTGTGTCTATTTGCACCTCGTCTCTGCGACATGTTTGCAACTTTTGATGAATAATTCGAGAAGTACTTCGTCGCAAAGGACACCAGAGGCATAGCGACAAAAATACACAGCGAGAGCCTAGGGCTCGTGGACCAAAGGATACTTACCACAACAGTGAGCTTAAACAGGTTTTGGACAAAGTTGATGTATGGTTTGAACGTTGAATGGTGGATAACTGTCGAGAAGTTATGGTAAATATTTTGGAAGAGGTCTCCTTGAGTGTTTTTATTTTCGAAGAAATCGAGATCCTTGCTCAAAATCTCATTGAACAAGTATTTTTGGACCGAGACGCTGACCCTTTGCTGGATTCGGGTTGAAACGAAGCTGATTAGGAACGAAAGGACGACATAAAGGCATGACATTATCAAGAATTCCTTGCTTTTCTCATAGAGCTTGGTGTGTCCGTCTTTTTCTTTCAGGAGATCGAGGCATTGAGAAGAGTACATTGGTAAAGTGCTGCTGATATAAGTCGATGAGAAAGAGAGGATGTTGAATACGATCAATGCTGCATGAGAACCTTTGCTGAAGGTGATTAAATGCTTGAAAGTACTGGGTCTCAGCATATATTTGACGTATCCCATGTTTATCGTCTTTTTGCCATTTGGGTTATCTGAATCTGTTTTCTCTCCTTCTTTTGATTGCCCGGGCTTTTTTTGACCTTTGCCTCGGTCTCGAACGTCTGTTTTGTTGTTTTCTTCTGGGCCAGTGGTCATGAATTTGTTTGCGACATAGGTAGTGGCGGCTGTTACCGACGCTGCTAAGAATGAAAAAGCCATTTTTGAAAAAGTTGAGTTTTGTTTTTTTTTTTGAATACACAATATATTCAGGACTTATTTGGCTCTATAAATAGTCGGCTTTCTTATTCAACAAATTTAAACAATAAACCTATTATAATTGCAGGACTTAAAATATGCTTTTTGGCTTTGTGAACAAGTTAATCTCACCCAATCCAAGGCAAATTACAGGATGGCTGTGTTTTTCTATCAGACTAATCTATTTTTGAGAATGTAAAGTAATAATTCGTCTGAATTGAATCTATGGTTTCTACGAAAAAATCTATTTTCTTCGTTTATGTAAGCGGCATTCTATACCTGCTTAGTTTGAGATATATAACTACTGTGGAGCAGGAATTTTAAATGGCTTCTTAAAAAACTTTATACTCTTGGTTTTTTTTTTTTGGTTATCAATCCTAATATTTCGTTTCTCAGTCAATAACTGCTTGCTTCATATTCCTTTAGACCCAATATGCAGAAAAAGGTAGTCAAAAGAAGCAAGAATTAAAAAGGCATCATTATGAAGAAGCTTCATTTATCAAGTAAATTTTATGAAATATTTTAGTTTTCGTCCGCTTATCTCCAAAACTCAACGAATCAAGAATCTCTAACTTTCAAGCAAAACGATCCCATTCTTTCCTACACTAAATTGCCATTAGGTTCGTTTGTTGTAAGGTTGATATGATGTGGCAGTATAAGGCTTGTATTCAGTCGGTTTATAGGTTTGTGGCTGATAGGGTTTAGACTGGCCTTGACTTATCGTGATCTTTAGATCATATTTCGGCTTCTGGTTTGCAGGCTGTGTGATTGTATCTTCTCCTACTTTAGATTGCTGTTCGACATTCGCTTGCTGCTGGCCAGTCTGAGCCTGCAAATACTTTGATTGGTACGATTTGTACTCATATTGTGGCTTTCTGTACTCGGACTGACTAGTTATCGGCTGGGCGGTATTATTCTCCGAGCCAGCCTGGATGCTACCCTGCTGTGGCTGTTGATTCTGTATAGTAAACTGAGAAACTTCCCTATGAGGCGACTGATATGTCGATTGCGCTTGAGGTTGATTCGACGTTTCTTGAGTACCCGGCGTCGATTGCACGTGCGTTATTTTGACAAAAACTTGGCCTGCGGTCGACTCGAATGGGCCAATTCTCCCGCTTTCGTCCACTTGGGCAGTTTCGCTCAAAGGCACATTATTCTGTTGTTTAGTTACTGAAGTAATTACGCCCGTGGTGGCTCTAGTCTCTTGCTGAGGAGAACTATATTGACCTTGACTAGTATATTGTCCTCTGGGCTGATAATTGTATTGGGATGATGCCATTTGTCCAGTATTCAGGTTAATAGAGGCGGTACCGTAAGGCCGACTCTCAAACTGCTTATCTTCCTCAGGAGCAGTAAAGCCGCTTCTCTTTTCAGCTTCAGGTTTTCGGCGCAATGGGACTTGAGAACCAGTAAATCCGGTCTCCGTCTGGTAACCTAACTGTGAATTCGATAGCTGGCGCTGCTCTTCATGCTCTTGATCAGCCCCAACTTCATGGATTATTGCTCCTTGCTGTTCTCGTCGGCTGGTATTTGGATCCAAGGGTGAATCGTCTTTCTTTACAGCTTGTGAATTCGCATTTCCTTTGTCATAGACTCTTCCTTCACCTTGTTTTTTGGACTGAGCATCGCCTTCTCCTTCAGCGAAAACTAAAATCGGACTATATTGCGTACTAATTGACATTGGAATGTTCTGCATTCCCTTCCGATAGCTGTCCGGACTCAAATTAGAGCCGCTTAGAATGCTTTTGCCAACTGATCCTCTGAGCAGTTCGTTCTCATATTCTTTAGCCGTATGACGTTGCTCGTCTTCGAGCATTTCCAACGGCTGTTCGTCGGTTTCCGCATTAAATCCGACGTGGTGATGAGTTACCTCTATTCGACTTTCCCTAGGAAGCCGAGCACTCAACATGAATATGTCTGAAAACTCTTCTGCGACATTTTTTTTCACTGCGGGCTTATGAACGCTCTTTACCAAATCCCTCTCCTCGGGTAGCTTGGCAGTATACATATTCATATCGACTAACACATTTCGCATTTGTGCTTTCGATACATGTTGACTCTGATCAACTATTGAATCACTCTTCTTGCTGCCTGAACCATGTGTAACAACAGAGCTATGAACGTTCCCTGGACTTCTCTTCCTCTGTAAT
>ENA-UOUE01000162-UOUE01000162.1-compost-metagenome-genome-assembly--contig:-NODE-162-length-53927-cov-11.141987_pt1 | contig 53927 bp, 44 predicted proteins | sample MGYA00238146_ERZ747223 | MGnify/ENA primary metagenome ERZ747223 (study PRJEB28781, sample SAMN06268865) | compost metagenome | isolation source: single cell | place: USA: California, Emeryville, Joint... | reverse complement strand
ACCTCTCCTATGAAGATGCAAGCGTTTTTCTTCTCCCGAAGCTGAGTCCTTCGACGAGAGATTCAAGCGTCACTGATACTTTTTCAGAGAATGTCCAAATGCCGGGAGCACACACCCAAATTCAAAAAGCCACTGTTGGTATGAAAAGTGCTTAACTTGTTCTCATAAGATATTTAGCCACTCAGACTGTTTTATCTGTATTTTCCAACTCACCAAAATCCAAGATGAATACTACCTCACTCGAAAAAGGCAATTTATCTCCAGGAAGTCTTATTCAAGTTCGTAAAGCAAGAAAAGTGGGATTAGAGCATACAGATGTCTTCAAAGAATTTTTTATTTTGGTATCAGCTTATATGGCATTTAAATCTAACCACTCTGATTCTAGACATGCCAGTGCGTTAAAATGAATTCTCCTCATTTCTTAGAAATCACCAATGTAACCTTTAATATTTAACGAACCGTTCCAACCGCTTTTATTAGTTGCCTACTACCCATTATTACCAACAGATACAAGATGAAAACATTCCATACTATAAGGTAATTCTCTGCTTCCCCCAAAAAGTTCCTAACATATTATTTGGAAAATTATAGTGGTATCAATGGATTAAACTTAAGCTTGAAAAACAAGTCGTCTCGAAAAGAAAAACCGGATTATTCCAGAAAATCTTCAAAAAATAGGTATCTAAATGCGACAATAGTTCCTTCGAAAAGGCTGTTCTCGCATTCAGCATAGAAACTAATAGAAACGAAACTTTACTGACTGATTTTATTCCATCCTTTCCTTTTCATTTAATATTAATGTAATCCTATTTTTTTGACTTTTCAATTCAAGTTGCTCATATTGAAATCGTCGTATTGTTAGCGATGTGCATTCCAATCTTTTACAACAATAGAAATTGAAAAAATACCGTCTGCTCGAAAAGTTGGTTTTGTTTTTTTTTTTAATCCTCGCTAGTTGGATGATGATCGCCTGCTAAAAATCAATGAAATACCTAGTTTCATCAATGAAAAGGAGCATTCATTGTTTCACATGTTCCCCTTAAAAAACAATAAATGTCACCACATTTATTCATTTATAACACAAAACAACGAACTGACTGCCACATATTTCTCTGCAAATTTAGAATCCCTTGTATTAAAAGAAACGATTTGCATCAACAATTATTCAACTGCGTATCCTTCAATAAGTAAGCAAGGCGTTTTATAAATTTCGATTCATTTTGTTACTCATAAAACCCAGAAACGCTGTCTTAACAATAAAAATCTTCTAATCGAATTTGGATGGCTTCAGCCCCATCTGTTTGCGCAGTAAACGAAAGCCGACCTCATCTTCTACCTGCTGAGTCCTATTTTCTAAAAACAGCGCGTTTTGCTTGAGCTTCAAGTTTTCTTGCTTCATTTGGTTGATCTGGAACTTTAATCCGTTCATTTCTGATTTATCATTATCCAATAGCCTCTTGAACTCCTTTGAGATTTTATACATCTCATCCAGCAGCTCAGCCTCAAATTTCTTCTCAACTCCTTTCGTAAACGTCGCATTTGCACTCATCTTAGACTTCGCTAGGTCGATCTTCTCTTTCGTTTCTTCCAGCTCTCTCAAATAACCCAACAAGAGATCCTTGTGGTTGGCATTAGATGTCTCAATAGAGATAATAACAAATTCCTACTTCAATTTTATGATGGTGCGCTATGATGGATAAATCCAACGTCGCCAGGAGATCTTTTTCCTCCTTTGCTCTAATAAGATCCAGTTGGGTGCCACCGGAGTTCTTCAACGATGTTTTCAATAAGGACTGCATGAAATTTTGCTGAAAATAAATTTTTAAAGACCACGATAGCCTGAACAGAGTTAAATTCAGTTTCACTAATTATTCAAGGCTTTTCATTAAAAACACAATTAAACCAACCATATCAGGGCTCTATCATTGATTTTTTCAGATAAGTAAAGACACTATTCTTTCCTTAGGACGGCATCAAAATAATATGGCTGCTTCTGTTGCTCATGAGGCTATAAATATATGTGGTTTCTGGTTAAAATATCTTAAAAACTCAATGATAACAACTTAAGAGACGTTATCTAACTACGCTTAAACAGCCATTTCATATCATTTATTTTGTGGAGAATATAATTTCTTATAACTTTGACATTTTCAGGAACTGCATAGAGAAATCCTTTTCTATCTTTTCAGTTTCCGATCGGACTGGCTTTCCTCTCTCTTCAAGGATCTTCGCATCAAGTCCTTGGGTCCAGCCAATCTCTTGAGGTTCAACGTAAATCGCTCCCCGAATGACTTCGGCTTGCGGCTTCAACGCATCCTCCGTCTTTTTGATCTCTTCCATCAGTCTCTCATATCCCCTAGATCCCACGAGCAATCCTGACAGGACTCCCAAGTTATACACTTCCTTCACTTTCACTAATCCTTGCAAAAGAAGTAAGTTCGAGACAATCGCATTCGCGCTTTTCTCAGTGTTTTTCTCAATCAGCGTTCTGTAAGTAGTCAACGCGTATTGGAAAGCTTGATAGCTGAGGTACACTCTCGACATGTAGATGAGTTCGGTTTGCATTTTCTCGTTCCAGGCGGTGTTTAAGTCAGATTCTCCCATTGCTGAGACGAACTTCTCTGCGGTCGCAGCGATGTTCTTGAAGCTGATGTCTCTGAGGAGTTTTTCAATGGAGTCGAGAGTAAGTGGCTCCTTTTCTAAATCAAAGACTGGGAGTTCAATGCGTTCTTGAATATTCTTCGCGTAGACGTTGAAAGCCTCGCCGACGCCTTTGATCTCCTTGCCTTTCATCAAGAGCTCGACGTATCTGATCAACGCGCGAGACAGTTGCTGCAAGAGCACTGAATTATCTCCTTCGTAAGTGGACGTGGGGATCATGGTGGTATATGATGTGGGTCTTTCAGTGACGTAGAGACCCCCTTGGCCGGTCTCGCTCATGATCTCTCGAGACATCGCGACGGATTCCCAGGAACCGATGGCTTTGAAGCCAGCAGTCATGAGATGAAGATCGGCGAGAAGGACTTTCGCAGCGCCAATGTCATTCACAGCGAGAGTGTTCATGAACCTCTTGTGGAGGTCTCTCAGGCGGTCGTAAAGGAAGGTATGGGTAAGGATATATGCGCACCTGTTGACAAAGCGAGTGAGGAACCGATTCTTGTCGATATTTTCTTGGGTTTTCTGAAGGTCGTAGCTCCACATCGTTGAATACAGATAATGAAGGACGAAATATCTCACAATCTGGTTTCTCAGGTTAAGCATGCCTCCGTAGCCGAATCTCGCACTCTGAGCGTCCTCTGTGAGAATATTACCTTTTTCATCGATCTCGAAGAATCTCATCAAAAGGTGATCCCAAGGAACTCTCACGTTGTTGAAGCGCAAATAGCCATTATCAGTCGTTCTGAAACCGAGCTTCTCGCCGATATCTCCAACTTCGATGCCTTCGATGGGTTTATAGGTCTTCAGATCTCTAACTTGGAGGAAAAACGTCTGAATTCCACAGTATTTTCCGTTGATATAAGTACGAGCCTGAGTAACAAGATGAGTGCACAGGATGCCGAGAGCGCCAGGCCAAAACTTCGAATCAAATATCGTCGGTGTGTTAATCACGAAGGTGGATGTCTCAGGGTCGAAAGTTGCGGTTGTTTGAAGACTTTGGACGTCTGATCCGTGGCGGAGCTCAGTCTGAGCGTAGGCACCCACCATTCTGCCTTCAAAGGCGTCTTTGCACCATCGCTCTCTCTGTTTATCGTTGCAAAGCATATAGAGAGTTGGATAGAATAAGCATGAGGTAATATTGAACCCACCAGCGGCATCACCGGTTGCCAGACCGTAGAAGAACTCGGGGGAGATATTCTTTTCTTTGATCATCTCCTCTGACTGGATGTAGACCTTGGCATTATACTTAAAAGTGTCCTTTAGTGTCATAAAGTGCTTTAAAGGGTCAGCCAGCAAGAGTCGATACTCTGAAGTAATCATATTTCTCACAGGGCGGAAATCGCCGAGAAACATTGTAGCAAATACCTCTCGTAGGTCCATTAGATAGCGCTGAACAATCCAAATTTAGTTTGATTTATTTTAATTTCAGCTGGACTTCCTTAGCCGGAATGTAAGCAATCGAATTTTCACGAAAAAATGTTTCAGAGTAGTAGTCTCTTGTATTAGTGAAACATACATAATTAAGCTCTATCATCCAACAATTATCGGTCTATGCATCGATAGGAAAAGCAATCTGAACCTCTGAAGTTTGTGTTAGATGCGCTATTATTAGTAGTTTTCTAATAAAGGAATAGTTCAGTTTGAGAAAATGCCTTATCTTCCAATATAGGCAGTCATTGTAGAGAGAACCATGAAATGTATATATTTATCTTTAACAACAGAGACTGCAGGGTATGAGGGAAGGCTTTGTATCACAGTAAATCCTAAGTTAAGTCGAATTAGTTCCAATTTAGATAGGCTCGGTTTCGAAATACTTCGATCCAAAACTACGGTGATATACACATTTAATCGTCTCGCGATCTTCTTAGAAAAACCTCTTTCCAATTAGCGCTTGTAACAGTAGTTAATGCTTTCACATGAATATTTTTATCTGACTGTGAACAAAGGAATAGTACCATCCTGTGAGTCTTGATCTTATCCATTATAACTATTGCGTGACAGTCATTATTTAGCCTCCTGATCTGGACTTCTTGGTGATGAGCAAAGCTGTTAAGAATCGCTAGTAAATTTCCATATATTAGTATAAATTTCAAGCAACAGTAACTGCAATAGATCACCCAAGCAATTGCTTGAGGAGTAGACATACAACATGTACCTACAGTTCTCTAATATCCAAACAATTTCAGAATTTTACAACGTTTGCTATCTCTTTCAACAAAAAAAAGCAAACTTGACGGCTGGTTGAAATTCACAACCTCATTCTTGGGTAACTCCACGTCTTCTACTACTTTCTTCGCCTCAAGGTCAACAACATGTATTTGATCTCCCTGCGGACCATACGTCTGAAAAAAGAGTAACCTTTTTGAGTTCTGCGGCCAATAGAACGAAGAAAGATATCCTGCAACTATTTTATGCAGTTCTTTTGGTTTTTGGCTATCCGCTGACAAGTCATGGATATTCTCAAGCTCATAAATATGGCTCTCTGTCGCATACAACAGCGAGTTCCTGATCGGTACATACTCAATAGCGTAGCAATCCTCCGTGAGCTTTTTCGTGTATTGCCCAGTTTTTAAATCAAACACACAGAAATATTTCATAGAATGATTTCCAACGTCAGCCCCGTGGGTTACCAACATCGATCGGCCTCTCAGGTGCATTTGGACCAGATTGATGACGCCGGAGTTTTTCCCAAGATGCTCGGTAAGCTCCAACGTATTCAGATCAAGGACTCTCACGCCTTCGAAGTTACCTATAAATGTTATCAAATTGTCGTCGAAGAGCCATTCGAGTTCTTTAACTTCGTCTGCGCAGGTCAGAGTTTTGTATGGCTTTGGGAGATTCGATAATTTGTAGAAATTGATCTGAGAGCCTTCAGGAAGAGTGTTTCCTGTGACGAATAGTTGCAAGGTGTCGAGGTACACGAAGCAATCATTGAAAGGATTCGTTGGCTGCCATTTTTTTAGAGCCTTGCCTGTCCTGACGTTGATTGCTGTTGCTGTAGTTGGACGATTATGCAGTGTTCCTAAGAGAATTCCGGTTGTGTGGGAGTATCTGCATTGCTTGAAGACGTCTAATTCGCTTCCCATGGTCGCTACTGAGGTGACGAGCCTCCTCTGCTGCTTTGAGGGATACATCTGGAGTTTTGGAGCACAATTACATAATTTTATTTAAAATATCGAACCTATTTATACCCTAACGAGCCAATCAGATTTGCAGAATACCTTCTCTTCCTATCCATCAGAGATAGGTGCCGTTTTTCCTCTTCTTCCTCAAGAAATAGTAAAGAGACTTACTGCGAGGTATATTCAAAAGCTTTTTTCAAAAGATATTGGATCAGGGGTATTTAGCAAGAATATGATCGTATGATGACGATAACAGCATTAATATTTCTATTTATTAAGAAAACACGTAAGACTTAATACAATTCCATCATATTTTATCATATCTGTAGATGTGGATCCAAGTCAAATTGCCATCAGGTGCGATACTTATTCTCATAGTATTCACAATAAAACAACATTAAGCAATTTATTTCATTCAGAAAAGAAACGAAGCCAGGATGTAATCACCCTTACCACGTAAACCTCCAACAAAAAAATACTCACTGAAGTAGAAAAGTTCCATTTACTCATTCATGTTCTAATACTCTGAATTCCAAAAACAAAAACTGCTAAAATGAGCCTTACTGCCAAAAACTCGGAATCCCGACAATTTGACCAATCAGATCTGAGAGTATACCTTCGAAATTACAAAGGGAAATTTCGAGGGAAAATGAAATTAAAAAAAAAGCTAAGCGAGTCTAATTCAGTGCGAATAACATAACGGCACACACTGACTTAATATTTTCAAACATTACGACAGATTTAAAACCCAAATTATTTTGATCTCTTATAAATCCTATCAAATATCCAAAGTCCGGTAAAGACTTTCACCAAACTTAAAACACGCCATTCTCTCAACGAACATGTCCGGCATCAAAGATGGTAAATAGCAAGATTTTCAAGCTCCCATAAGCTCATCTCAACTGAAAGCTCTTAAGAAGATAGAAGAGCAAGCTTCAGGGAGAAGACCAAGCAGTGTTGACGAATTGGTCCTCGATCTAACTCAAATTGAGAAATTCACACCTGAACTCGTAAAAGCACTTGGTAAATATCATTCAACACATCCCTTTGAACCTCGATGGGATCATTTTCAGAAACCGTTCGTCTTCTTTGTCAACACCTGTCAATAATTTCTACTCTCCAATTGACTACTTTCGAATTTCCTTGACTCCTTCCTCCCTAGAAAAATACGAGAATCTTTTCTTCCTCAGTCTGAACGATTGCGGTATTACCAGTCTCGACGGGCTCCCAAATCTCTCTAAATTGATCAGAGTAACAAATACTAATGGCCTAATTGCCTGATAATAACTCGAAAAGTTTGAACTCACAGACAACAAACTTTCTGGGGCGACTCTAACAAATTTGACGGCCCTTACAAGCTTGCAATCTCTTTCTCTTGGCGGAAACCCTATAACCAGCTATGATGAACTCAAACCACTTACAAAGCTCGAAAAAATTGTCCAATTAGATCTTTTCGGTTCCCCTCTGTCCGAGCAGGAGAACTACAGAGATAAAATATTCAAAATGTTTGCTAATTTGCAAGTAAAAACACTTCGAGCAGAACATGAGGTTAAATATTAATTTATCTTCATTAGATCTTGGATAATAAAGACGCTAATGGCGACGAGGTCGATTATGAAGGCGAGGACGATGAAGAAGAAGATTTCGATGAAGATGAGGTAATTGTATCTCCCCTTATTTCTCGAATGTTTATTGTTTGTCTTGTAGGAAGACGACGAGGATGGCGAAGGAGACGACGATGACAATGAAGACGAAGAGGATGATGAAGGTAGCTGATGGTTTTATTAAACATCTTTTAATCTGAAATAATTTAGAGCCTAAAGCCAATAAGAAGAGAGTTAAGAATTAAGCTGCCCTTCCTGTAACAGAAGACGCGATGTTAATATGATATATTGCATTCTACTGTCTTCTCAAAGTGAACTCTCTGAGATTCAGCAGAGTTTTCACAATATATTCATATGTTAGGTATGTCTTACAAAATGCAATCCTTTGCTCGATATCCCAAATATCAGTCTCAATGTGTAGTAATTTTAGCAGCTAAGGAGGCAGAGAGGAAGTAGATTCTTGAATAAAAGATTCAGAGAATGTGTTGAGGCATGGCTTTACTTAAATATTTGCACAAACTATATATTTTCTAAGAGAAGGGAGACAAAATTAATAAAAAACACGCTATTGTTGCTCCGTGAAGAAGTATGAATTGATAAGCTCATCAACAACTTTGTAAACTTTGTCATCTGGATGATGTTGAAGCTTCTCAACGACTTTTATTCCGCCTTCGCTCTCAAGCATGAGCAAATATACGTTCGCTCTCGCTCCCATTTGAACCATCTTATCACCCTCATTGAGAATTTGGCCAAGCGTTGTCATTGCAAGGATGAGCAGTTCGGAAGATTTGCTCGTGCTGAGGAGATTGATAAGACCTCGCATCAGTCCCTTATCGAGAAGGACTTTAAGCTCGGCGCTCTGAGCGTCCCGGATGCAATTTCCGAGACAGTAGAGGACCTCACGAACAATCTAAGTGATTCAATTTAATGTAGCTAAGGACTGAATGCAAAAGTATAGTCAGTACCTCTTTTTCGTCTGTATACATTTTGGCAATCAAAGCTTCAATGAGATTAGGATATTTGACGATATGCTTAATGGCTTCATTATCTTCAATGGCGCAGATGTTGGAGATTGCCCAAGCCGCTTCTCTTCTAATCGAGTTTTTCACATGATCCAAACATTTGATGAGCGTTGGAAGAAGAGTCTCAGACTTGAGTACTTGCTATACATTCATACCCTTCATTAGATAATCAATCTCAACAAGCTGTTACCATTGTTTGTTCATCCCTGCCCGAGAGCAGAAGCCCGATCACGCTCAGCGCACGGAGTTTAACGCTGAGGTTTTCCCATCCAGCGCACGCGATAATCCTATCAGTGCATTCCAGGTCGAGGATCTCTTCGATAACGTCATTATCTCCCATTGCGATGCAACTCAATGACCACATGACGTTCGCGATAATGCCTTCATCAGTTCCATTCAAAAACTTCTGAATTGAGGGCAAAAACACTTTTACCTAAGCAATGCGCATTAGGTTATGACTTTCCTCATTGCATTTTACTTGGTCAAACGAAGGCTTTGCTTTGCATATTTGGTGCATGAGCCACGTGAGTGTTTGGATCAGGTCAGTGCTTGACAAAGGGTCTTCTAACAAACTCACCACTATGGGGATCAATTTTCTATCAATGCAAATTTTCCCATAGACCTCTGGATTCTCAGCCATTATATTCGCAAGTCCCCAAAATACCTAAGAAGCATAGTCACGACACTCAAGCGGGTGTAGTAAGTATACGCTCTCTTTCACCCTCAATGTAATCGGGTAATGCAAAAGGTTTAAGAATCTATCCAATGCCTCTAACACGTTCACAACGTATTGAGTGTCTAGAGAGCCTCCTCCAGCGATATTGGAAATTATCCATGCCGCTTCATTTTGCAGTTCTTCATATTGGATGAAGTCCTCGTCGAGAATGCGAGCAGTTATTGGCAGAATTTTAGTATCAATTATGTATTTTCCATACTCTGTGCCCCCTGCTTGTGAGATTGCCTCTCTGATTTCTCTCAATATCGGTTGGAGTTCTAATATCCCCGATTTATTGTATGTTGAAAAAAATCTTTCAGCTAATTTCATGAAATAGTCATTCAGCTGCAATAAAAAATGTTAGCTCTCGGCGCTGAGGGGTCAATTCACCTGCTGTGGAGTATAGTTCGAAAGGTCTTTTGGCTGAGTTCCTGCTAGTTTTTCTGTGAAGCGGATTCTTTTGAGGTTGAGAACGTCTTCAGTCTTCTTTTTGCGGATTTCAATGGAGTATTGGTCGCGTTTCGTTTGTAAAGCCTCATGGCTTTCAGACATTTCCATTCCTTTCTTATTCATCATTTTCCCTCTCCAATGGCGATTCCTGCGATTAATATATTTTCAAAGTATCAATTAGTAGCTTTATCGGAAATTTCAAAGAATCCGGGAATTTTAAAATATTCTGCATTCGCTATAATAGTAAGCGAACACATGAAAACTTTTTCATGCAGAAAAACTTTTAAATATTGACTTTGTTAAAGTTAATGAAGAGATAGGGGATTAATGTATCGGGATAATATGACTGCATCAAATGGATTTTCGGCAGAGAAGATAAACAAATTGTCGAGCAATGTTGAGTATTCATTCTGCGGAAATACAATTAAAATGAACGAAACATCCAATTGAACTGAAAACAAACGAAAAAATTTGCTAAACATTTCATTTATAAGTGGTAACTACTGGTCTGATCCAATCCACTGGACATTCCTCTCCAAATTCATCTGCGTATTGAAAAGCGTCGATAAGTCTTAGTATCTCATCGATATTCCGAGCCACGCTTGGATCGTTCATCGAGAGATGCCGGATGATTCCTTTATCATCAATGATATATGTAGCTCTAGTATCATTAGCGTAAAATGTAAGAAACTCTATTAGAAATACCTGTACGTTATGCCGCGACCTTCGATCAAGCAGCCATAAGCCTCACAAATGTCTGAGCCACTATCTGCGAGCAGCGGGAACTTAAGTTCCCTTGGTTTTTCTTGAGAACGTAATGTGTCACAGAATTCAGCGTGAGAGTAGACATTATCTGTGGACGCTCCGATAACCTCGCATTTAAGTTTCTTAAACTCTTCAATGCGGTCAGAAAACGCAAGGATTTCAGAGACGCAGTTCGGAGAGTAGTCTGATGGGTACCAGAAGATCACGAGATATTTTCCACGGTAATCTTTAAGAGAAATGCTCTTAATACCATTGAAGTATGCAAGAGTTTCGAATTCTGGGGCTGGATCGCGGATTCTTGCTTGGGTGGCAGTGGAGTCCGAGTTCATTGTGGAGTGAGTAGTATGATTATAATAGTGGGGTGAATGGATCTGAACTAAGAATTAATTTAGGAACAGATATATAATCGAGCGGTAGAATCACTCACAAGTAAAAAGTGAATCACTAAGAGTTGCGAACATATAGTGAAAATGGACGAGATCGGAGAATTTAATGGTCACGGGTCCGTGAAGGGAGCGCTTTTGTTGATGCAATCTTTACAAGTTCAGACTTCGATTGTTGGATCTATGTGCTGTAACATACTGACTTGGAAATTAAAAGTATCTACCTACCTATCTTGAATGTCGGGTTTTTTTGTTATTTTTACACTGGTTGAAAAACTTATTGTAATAAGAGAAGCATAACAACTTAGATGAAGCTGCTGTTTTTTCCATTTCAAGTAGTTCGATATAGGCAAGGATGGGAAAGGGTATGAAAAGCAAAGTTATCATTCCAAGCCAATTCTTGGAAAATTGAAATTCTTGTAATGAATTGACGAAAGCATATAGTTAAAAGCACTGGTAGATAGAGAGGAGGAAGCAAGTAAAAAGGGACTGCGGGTTAGCTTGCTGAAGGAACCACAATTTCTGGATAAAACACTGATGGTCAGATAGGGAAAGATATAATTCTTTTTCTACGATGGCATTGACACGTCAGCTAGAGCTACTAGCTACTAGCACGCGCTGCCTGTATTGCGCTCTTCTCATAAGTTTAGAGAATTTTCTTGGATTCTCTTAGTACTCGAGTGGACAATACCAAGAACTTTATTTTATACAGTAGCAACACTAGAATATAAGGGGCTGGCATGCGAGAATAACATCTCCGTGAGGCTATGCGTTTGGTCGTTAAAATACTTAAGATTACCTTCAAATTGAAAAAATTCAAAGTTGTTTAATGATGATAACACTTTCATGCTTATTTCTCTCATGGAGAAAGCTATTTCCTAATGTATTAGAAACAACGCCCACTCCAAATTCTAGCTCGCGTTCATTGTGATTCTTGAAGTCCTTTAAAGTTTTGTTCTTTACACCTTTTGAAAGTATAAGGAAACTAGGAGTTTAAATTCCCGGCCAGAGTATTACGGAAAAACTTACAAATTAACGATATCCACTCAAAAGTGTATTTTATTATTCGACTCGCGCATTCATTCTTGAACCTAACTTCGTTATTTTGCTATAACAAACTTCAATCGCAGTTCTCACATTTTCAGCCCAAAACCAACCTTAAACCATGAACCCTTTAAACTCTACAACCTCCAAAGCGTCTCTCGGCTCCTGGAGTATCATTAGACTCCTTGGAGATGGATCGACAGCAAAGTAGTTTACATAGATTTTCGACTTTTCTTACGATCTCCATAAAAGAGTGTTCTTAGGCCTCCACAAGGAAACTAAGCAGCTTGCGGCACTAAAAGTCTTTGAGAGCTCTCCTGAAGTCGCAGAAATAATTGAAAACGAGGTCAGTCTCCATAAGAACGCCAAGCATCCTAACATTGTCTCCATAATCGAGTTCTATGATCAAATAGACTACTTCGACGGAAGACAGAGGCCGACTACCGTAAAAGCAATGGCTCTTGATTTCATGGAAAACGGGGATTTCCTTGAATTCATTGAAAAGTTTGCACCAATCCCTGAAAATATCGCACGCACATTTTTCCATCAGATCTTGAAGATAATCGAATACCTCCACAGCAAAAATATTGCCCATAGGGATATAAAGCCTGATAATTTCCTACTCGACGAAAGCTACAGCCTTCGGCTTACTGATTTCGGGTTCGCTGCCTCTGTGAAAGCCAAAGATGTTTTTCTGTCTCCAGCAGGCACCTCGGGCTATCTCAGTCCAGAAATCCTGCAAAACAGACCTTACAGCGGCAAATCTGCGGATATTTTCGCTGCAGGAGTGATATTATTCATGATGCTTGTTGGGCATTGTCCATTCGTTAAAGCTGATCCCAACGACACGTACTATAGCCCTCTTTACCACGGCAAAACTGAGGATTTCTGGAGCACACATGAGACTATCGCTAAGAAAGTATTTGGAAAATGCTCATTGACAACCGAAAGCAAAGAGTTGCTTGTGGTTATGCTGAGTCCGAAGCCGAAAAGTAGGCTGACTTTGGAGGAAATCATGAAGAATCAATGGGTTAATGGCGAAACCCTGAGCAGCCAAGATTTAAAGAAACTTATTAAAGAGTCGATTGAAAAGTAAACTTTTCAACTTATTATGAAAAAGGGAACTTACTACTCGGTTTTTTTTTTTGCCAAAGAAGAAGATTAATAACTATTTACTCTTACTTACTCCGAACTTAATTAATACTCCCTAACTAACTTTCTAACTCTATATATAAATATAACGCTAGCTGACTGGAGAATACTGTACTATATTTCAAGCAAAGTTCATTGAAATCTATAAAATGGACTGTGCTTTTCGGTATGGATACCCCGCCGGCAGCTTAAAGAAGAAATATATATATACATAGCTACTGTCTACTTTCTTCTTGCCCTAAACATATATTATGTAAAAAAATTGGTTTTATATTTCACTACTTTACTTATTACCAAAAGATTTTCATTGACACAGTATTTTCATTAGAAGAAAATGCCAAATGTCATTTTCCATTCGGAATCTAATTATACAGAGCGATGCTGAAATTATATATTGGTTTCACATGTTTTGATAAAGCAAATACTCATCAGAAACTGACGTTTCGTAATACCTCTCAGGAAAGACCAAATGAACAAAGAAGTTAACCGTTTATACCAAGAGAGCTAAATTGCTCCAATCAAGTATGTGTACACTTGACATTCTGAAATGCATAAAGCTTACTTTCTGCATTGACGAATGGTCTCGTTTTAGTTGATATGGCAGTAAAATGAAACTCCATTTTCCATTTGGTGGAGTAGCGCATGCACTTCTCAAATTTCAATGAAAAGAGTTCTTTGAAGCATGCCTTTTCTCATTAACTATTTGTTTATCTTTTGATTACGCCCAATGGAAATCTTGGTAACAAAAAGGTTTATCTGCACTGTTGTAGAATGAAGTTCTAGAGAAGAAATATTTTAAAAGCGCTTTCAAAATTGAAGTATGCTTTATTGTTTATGATTTTAGGAAAGAATATAATGTTAAAGGACATCAATCCCTCACCTCTTTTCGATAAAGTGAAAATATCCATAAAAATGAAACACATTTCAAACTAACGACAGTATTATTCGATGTCATCTTCACGGCTCCTGCTATCAAGAGTCTGTACCATCCGAAAACTGCTCGCTTTTCTAAAACTCGTTGATTTAGGACTCAATTTTCTCGTATAACTCCTTTCCATCAGCGCCCGATTAATTTCTTCGTCTGAACTATGCACCAAACTCCCTGTCGACTCCTCAATTATTTCTCGTCGTTTTCTCTTGCAATGCTTCTTGAATAATTTCTTATATCCTGAATACACAGTATACGTCACCCCATAAGCTACCGCGTTAAGAAAACCCTGCAAGAAACACATGGTCTGAAACGCTACCCCAATATTTTGAGCATAAGGAAGATGCACGTTAAACTGCGCTAAAAATATATTCAATTGCTGGCCGAACCAGCAGATCACCATGATCAAAGGGAACTGTAGGACCGACATCAGCCGCCATCGACTTATCCCGTGGGTGACAGCATACAGCTTCTTTAGTGCCGAAAAGGTGTAGTAAATCGCGAATCCAAGAGCGATCGCATAAGGTACTATTTCTGTCCAAAAAAAGCTCACGTCGATCTCACCGTACCTGAATTCATGATAACAGAAGTTTTTTTCTGGATTATAGCGAACGAAATCTGTCTTGATCGAGAGGATCGTCAGCGGGATGGGTATGATATGAGAGATTGCGATATAATATTTTAAATTACCCGAGACTCTCGTTTCATTCTCGGTCTTTACAACAGTCATAAAAGCATGAGCGAAACAAGCGCCCCAGGAAAAGGAAGCTAATACAGCATAATGTGTTGCCCAGATGAAAGAGTCGCAAATAACCTCATTCGGTTGCTCTATGGAGTAGAGAATTACAATTCCGCCGGTGATTATGACGTCGCAGAGGGAAATAAACAGTACCATGCGGCTCCAAGGGTTAGAGAGGAGTTTGAGAAGGAAGAGCGTGAGAATGATGTAAATAATTCCGATTCCTGAAAGGATGAACGAGACGACGTAAAGGGGGTTTTTGCTGGTATAGGGAATGATCACTACGTCTGGATCGTTCTGCAGAAAGTTCGATAGGATCATTTTCTGAAGTTGGTGTTGAGAATAATTAAAATTATTTAAGTTCATTACGAGAGCGATGTAAGACTGAATGCTAATAAAGATACTTTAGTTACTCAAGCAAGTAATCAATGTTCTAAATCAATTGATAAGTTATTTCTTTTGAATAAAAAAGGAAAGCAAGGAGTTTTGTTCACATGGCCTGAGATCTCATTGCTCAAGAGCATATTCCGTAACAAAATGGAGATGATTTTTTAATTTGAGAGAGCGAAAGAAAAAAACAGAAATTAATTTAAGGAAATGAAAAAATTTTAAGATTTGCGCATTAGCTCAAGGTTTTCAAAGTGGTGAGGTAATAAGTAATGTTTTGGATCATGGATTCTAATGCAATACTCTAATTAAACTATAAATTTCAATTGTTATATGGTTTATTTAAATTCAGAGCTTAAAATCAGCTTGATACGATTCTGACTTGCGGATGTTAAACCTTTTGAATAAACGTGCTTAGTAGACTTTTCATAAAATTAAACAACATCAATAAGTCAAATACACTTTCAAATAAAGCTATCATTCAAAACATCCACGAAGAGGAGGTCTGCTCTTCATCTTTTCGTCTTTGCTGATCATTAAATAACGCATGCCTAACCATTCCCAATGAAATATTATCCTCTTTTTCTAATTATTAATATTCAGGACAGTCCTCTAGAAAAGCCAATAATTCGTTAATTTCTCTCCCTTGGACATGTGTTTCTCTTGATGGAGATGCAAGTTCAAAATAACGCAGAACGAACTGATTTTAAATGTTTCTTCTTACTTAATTAGCGGATTTTATTCGTTATTCTGAGTTTGCACTTTCGTTTCGGAATCGTTATTAGTACATTTGTAAAATCAACTTTGGGAAATATCTCAAGCCAAAGGAGTTCCTTTAGATATTTTGGAGAAAAATGCAATCTTTCGTTTCTTTTGGTGACACTGTTTACATCCAGAACCCTAACAACATCATATTATTTACAAATGGGTTCTATGACGATAAAATCTTCGCTGGCGCCTCAGCTAATATCGTTCGATCTGAATTCAAGGCTGGACATTTCGTTCTCCTTCCACCTCTTCTCTGTAACATCGAGGACCGCAATCTGGTCTCCAAGCTGTTCGAGCAGCTTCAAGTTCTCAACGCGACTGAAAAAATCGTGCCTTCGTTAAAGCCTCAAGGCCAACTCATCGAAGTCGATACCCCTGAACCATCCCTCGTTGACTTTGGAGGAAAGAAAGACGGAGAGCAGGGTGAAGAAGAAGCTGATGCTGACCAACCCGAAGACGCCGCGCTCTTGCCATCCAAGGACAAGGCAAAAAAACATAAAATCGATACAAGAACCACCACCCCTATGAACGGATTCGATTATCTCTACAAAGAGTTCCAAGGAAAGCAAGCGATTGAAGATCTGAAATCCGAGAGGATTTCTCAGCTTAACCACCGAACCCTTGAAGCAAAGCTCGGCAAACCGATAAAATACGGTGAAAAAGTCTTGATGTTTCACTACGAGAGCCAGCAGTTCCTCTGTTCCACTGACCTACCCAACGAAATGGACCATGATCTCGTCAAATTAAGCCTCAGCAAATATCTCAACCAAAGATGCTATTTCAAATTCGATGTGCCGAAATCTTACGGAAATCTTGGCGAACTCATCGGATATGAGACTCCTCTGTCAATCATGACCAACGAGAGAAATTATGTGACGTTCAGCAGCGAACCTGCAGACAAGAAATTTGACAAGCCTGAAATCAAGAAATATTTCACGCAGAATTTGAACCAGAATCCAGAGGATCCATTGCTTCAGGATAAATTCTTCCCACAGGACTCTGTAAGAGCAGAATTCCAACACAACACATTCGATCAGGTGTTTATGGTCGGTATTTCTAAGCTGGCCGTCGCTGACCATTTCAAATTGAGCAAATATGTGACTTATAAGGAGAGGTTGGAAATCAACAAGACTAAAATCGTGAAAAACGGCGATTTTGTGAGAATTGTCTCAAGACAGAATTTCCTAACAGCGACCAAGACCCCATACGAGGAGCGCTTCTTCTACGAATCAAATGATGATAAGACCTATCCCAATGTCTGTGTGCAAAGCATCTTTCAAGTCGTGCAATTAGACGAAAAAAAGTGCTTCAACACGTCAAAGTTGCCGATTGCTAGCTATCTGAGCACGAAAACGAGAAAGGAAGCATACGAGCTACCAAGTGATAAAGGATTCATCCTTAAACACGCGTTCACAGGGTTGGCATTGGGAAATCCTGATCATGCTACTCCATTAAAACCTCTTGGGAATGGTGGGCCTGGAGATAGCCTTTCGAAGGTCCATCTATTTGGGCAAATCCCTGAAGCGGAAATCCCTTTGATAAGAGGCACAAACGTCTTTGTGCGGTTAGTATTGGATGATCAGAGCACGCAAGCCGTGTTCCTGGACGATGGTAGTGACGTCTCTACGTTAAAAGAGGATGTTGACATCGACACCAAATATTACTGCGGTTTCAAAGAGCCAGCGGATTCTATCACAAACCACATAAAAGTCAATAGGAAAAAACCTGTGATGAAAACTTACCTGCCAACGCTTGTGAAAGTCGCCCAAGTTTCTGACGAAGAGGCTTACATGGTGAATTTCAACGTCAACTTCGCAAAGCAATTGAAAAGCTTCTATTTGGACTTGATCCAAGCGATTAATGCTGGAGAGTTCATCAACCCAGACGATTTGGTTGAATTTAACAGCAAATGCGAGACGTATTACAAAGGCCTCTTCCTGAAGAAGAAAGATGATAAATTTTTATACAATCTCCATTTCTCTGAAGCCGACGTGCAGACTACCGTTGCTGTCGACAAGGACAATCAGATCTACGCGCGGGAGACCAAAGTCATCGATCTTTGCAATAAGATCCTCTTCTATCTGTGCCTGAAGCCTGATGTTCATATCGAATATGATAAAAACGATATCAATAGCACGAGGATAACTAAAGAGCTTACGAACACTGTCAAAGTCACTGTGAAGCTCCTCGCTAACATTATCTTGGCTACGACCCAGAACAATGAGGTGAACCATCTCTACAACGCTCAGTTCCTCAAAATCTACCTCAACTTGATGATAAACCCAGAAGGAATGTTCGGCAGGCTTCCTCATGTCGAAGTAAACGTGAGCCGAATCAAAGACATGATCTTGCCTTTGTTATTAGAGTTTTTGCACCCAGATGATCTGTCTGGGCTGAGACTGGTCAATCGGTACTCAGAACACCTGTTCAGTTACCTCGAAAACCAGCGCGATTTCGAAATTCATGTGTTGCAGCTGTTGCATCACGTTTTCAACACGGATACCCCGAGCTTCGAGCAGATTGTCCGCAACCAGTTTATGGATGATTACCTTGCGGATGCGACTAGATTCAGGAACTTCGTTCCAGAGATAGCTGTCCATGATGGGTCTATCGTGTTTATTTTCAGAAGAGCCGGCAGACAACCTGTCGAACTCCCTCTAAAACAGCTGCAAGAAGGAGTAATTCAAACCACTTACTTGAAATGGGTGCTGAAGATCCTGGTGTCGTTGGCTCGAAGAGGTTCAAAGAATTTCACGGTGAAAATCGCCTCGTACTACCAACAAAACCTTTGCGAGGAGGTTGCAAGCGACACATTCATCTTCTACGAGATCAAAGGCTTGATGTTGAAGCTCGTCGAGGTGTTCCACCTCTCATACAAGGCTCTGCCGACTGAGGCGATCTCGACGACGATTAGAATCCTCAGCAGAGACGAACAGAAATACATGGACGAACTCGCTCAAATAATCTCAGCAGCGAAGAGAAATCTCACCGGAGAATTCGAAAAGGAGATCCTTGTGAAAGGAGGAGTCTACCCTGAAGCCGGGAAGAAGGCAGCCGTTACAGCCTACAACTACTTATCCTTCCTGGACGTAAAAACGTTCAAGTTTAATGAATTTTTGGTCGCGTTCAGCTCGATGCCTAGTATCCTAAACGACCCTACCCAGGACAAACTAGACAATCTTGCCTACCTACACCATTTAATCTGGAAAATACTGAAGTTGACGCTCTCACATGACAACGAAGCCGAAGTTAAAGCTACGCTGAGAGCAGCGATCCCGCTCCTTACGAGGATCGAGGAGAGAATGCTGCCTCACCTGGTAAATGAAGCCACGAATAAGATTATTCAAAGTCAGCAGCTTCAACAAGACAAACGACCTTTCAGTGTCCGTGGAGTTATTCCAGACCTCGCCGAGAAATTTGCTGGGGCTACTAACCAGATCGTAAAGGAATTCATGAGCGAGGAGTGGATTTCTAAGCGAGGGATCTATACTCTCGCTCAACAGAGCCTTCAAAATCTCGAAGCGTTCCCTAATGATGTCACTTACCCGCTGATTATCGGATTTATGAATAGAGGCTTAGATCTTGAGAGCCAAAGAATACTGCTGAAGTACCTTGAGTCAGGCACTAAATACAAGACGAGATTCTTGGAAATGGTTGCTGCGAACCCACTTATTGACGATGAGAACGACATTAGAGACTTTATCAGACTCGTTGAGTTGTTGTTGGAAATGAACCGAATTACTCGAGAACTAAGCGCGATTGATGCCTTCCGCTCGACCGAGATCAACAAAGCGAAAGTTGAGACAGACACCGAGCAGTTGGTCCAGATTCTCAGCGAAATCCTTACTATCGTGTACGATTATGCCACTCACATGAAATCGTCTTACCCACAATTCAAAGCGTCTGAAAGGAAAGAACTCTTTTTGAAATTTCTATTGAAAGAAAAGAGAAAAGACTCTCCAATTCCTTTCCTCGTGAAGAAGGAGGCTTCCGTGCAAATGTGGCAGAGCGTGATGAGACTGATCAACGCTGATTCGATCCTTCTCGCGACTGCTGATACACTCGGTGCGTCAGGCACGCTGGCCAATATTCTACTCAACAGCGAAAATGCAAAACTCGCTGCTCGTCTCATTATGATTGTCATGCTGGTATTTGTCTTCGAAAACAATGAGAATCAGCAAAGATTGGCCGATAACCGCACCTTCTTAGCGCTCATCGTGAGCAAAAGCCCAAAACTAAAGGACTTTTTCGGTGTCGATCTCGAGATCCTCTTTGTCGAAACTGTCAGAGGAAACCAAGAGCTTATGAAAATGAGCAAAAGCCATCTGAAAGACGTGGCGATCAGTGTGTTTATCAGAGAAATCGATCTTAAATTCAAATACGACCCGAAAGCTGACTACAACCGCCTGATCGCTCAAACCAAGAGCATGAATTTCATCCTCACTTCCAAGTTCCCGAACCATATCTGGAAACTTGACACTCGTCTCCTAGAAGAATTCAACGAGCTAATAGTGGCGATTTTCGAAAATGACATCTTTTCCTTGAAAGCTCTGAGCAGCAAGTCTCAACAAGAGTACACAAGAGAGTACCAATTGCCACCGTTCTATTACGCCTTTGAAGAAATGCTGCATTCGATCGAGGCATTAGTCGATCAGTCCACGCCTTCAGGCATCGCTTTCCTCCAAACCGAGTATGTGAGAGACTCATTCATCAAGCTCCTCACGAATCCTAACCTCATGATCCATTTTAATATGAAGAAAGTCATTTTCAACTTGTTCGACAAGATTTTCTACAAGAAATTTAGAAAGCCTGGAGTGTTCAAAAACACAAAGCAAGCTTACGCGTTCTTCTCGATCGTGCTTGCGGACCTCGCCGCGTATGTCGACTCGAAGAATAAACTCGGAAACGTAGGCAATCCTTTCCTGCTTCAAATCAGAGACAAAGGATGGTTTGCTGGAGCTCCGGAACAAAAAATTCTGCTGGAATACTTGACTGATTTTGATCAAACGCTCGAATTCCCTGAGTTTGAAAAGATCAGTTTCCTTTATTGCCTTGACAACGAATTCATCAACACTCAATGGGTCAACTGTCTCAAGTCCGGGACTATCCCACTCTTGATCACTTTGCTCATTGAAGAGCGGGAAGTCTTCTCGGACCAGGAAAATGATATTGTTTCTTTGGTCGTGGATATCTCTGAGGCGCTTCAAGGGATTAACCAAGCAAACAAAAAAGTTCGGGAGGCCACCTCCGATCTCTGCAATAGCATCATTCCGCTCAAGGAATACGTCCATTGGAAGGAAAGACTCGCCAAACTTGCATATAAGCACCCTGGAGAGAAAACTGAGGTCAAAGCCAGTGAAAGCAAATTGCGAACCTCGCTTTCGGATGCTTTGAAATCTGCGGCCAATGCCGCTTTGCAGAACACGGAGGACTACGAATTGGAGCAAATCCGGCTCTTCATTGACACTTCGAAGGACCCAATGATCCTTTCAGCGAATATCCTAGACTTCATCCGCTCAGACATCATCGGAAACCCTATTCTCTCGGAGCAAGCCTTATACTGCGTGAAACTCCTCATTGAATTGATTAAAGCACAAAACTCTGACCCTGCTGAGAGGATTCAGCCAATCTACAAATGGCACGAGCTAAAAGATTGGACAGCGATCAAGGAGCTCCAAACCTACCTCTCTGAAAATGGGCTTCCGGAGCTAATTCTCGCGATAATCCACTCAAACCATCAATCGAAAGTCGCGACCAGCTTGTTTGACCTCGCAACTTGCTTGCTATACGGAGGAAACGAAGAAGTGCAAGACAAATTCTACCTCCTTCTCTCTCAGGACCCTGAAAACCAGTTCTTGGGTAACCTTCACAGAATTTTCGTGAAGAAACTTCAGTTGATGAAGAACATCGAGTCCGCGCGGGTCAAGAAACTCTACACAGAGTCTCAAAAGCTCATCTTTTTCCACATGCAGGAGAAAACTTCGATCCTTTCTTCCCAGGAAATCGAGGAACAAAAGTTAATCATGGAGAAGAACTACTTTGACACGCTGCCTGAGAGTGATAAGATCAGCGTTGAGGACTATGCGCAGGACTTGCTGCTGCTGATGAAATTGTTGCAGAGTCTTTGCGAAGGACATCATGGCAATTTCCAGGAGTTTTTACGAGAGCAGAAGTTTGAAGGCAAAAAACTCGTTTACTCGATCAATTTCCTGGATATTTTCAAGAGAACATATCACGATTTCTTGTCTTACATGAGCATATTTAACATAGAGTTCGGAATCAGGCTCATGGACGTGATGATCGAGACTATTCAAGGCGAGAATAGAGCAAACGCGTACGTATTTTTGGAAAATACGCTGGTTAACGACTTGACCAATACATTGAGAATTTATGACGGAGATCTTGATATCATCTCTCGAGGCTTCGTTAATAAAGAGAATAGACAGCTTTACATCGAGCTGAAGGACAAGGTACTCTGTCTCTTGCTTAATATGGTAGAGGGATCAAGTCCTGAGAAAATTGAAGAGATCCGGCCTCACTTTAACGTTGAGTACGCTGTGAGGACATTATATGGTTTCCTCAAGGACTTCTTTAGGGAAAAAGGGTTCGTTTTTACGACCAACCTCGTTACAAATACCAAGGCGATAAGGAAGATCCTCAAGCGTCTGACTCTCGAAGAGAACAGAGGGGTACTGAGAAGCTCGCTGACCATTTACAGCATCTTGAAGCATTTGTGGGGCGAAAACAAGGATTTCCAGGAGTTTGTCGCATCTAAAGCTGAGACAGCTGGACTCAATGATATAGAGATGAAAGAGTTTAGATTGTACGTGAGTACTTTCTGCGAGGAATACTGCTTGAGTATTGAGATACTGACCAAGCGCAACCCCGACCTAGTCCGCGTGTACTTCCCTAAGCTGACGATCTGCAATATATTAGAAAGCGACGACTCTCTCACCAAATTTTACGAGAACGTTGACCGCAGCAACACGCAATCCAAGGTGGAAGCACTCGTGAAAGAGACGAACAAGATGATTCCTGCAATGTACGCTGCACACAAGAACATGGGCTACAGTTTCAACGCAAGCAAGCTCTATAACCTCAGCGTCACCATCTCCGAGGTGTTGGCGATCGTAATCAACATCTTTATTCTGGCAACAGTGACCTACGACACGGATACAGACACTGTTAATGAAGGAACGACGTCTCAAAAACTCGCTTTGTACATAATGATTGGAGTGCAAGCATTCATTGCTCTCGTGCAAATCGTTTGCTTCGTGCTGAGTCATTCAGGCACAGTGGCCTCAGCCAAATGGACCGATCGCGTTGAACAGAAGAGAGAGGAACTCGGGCCAGAGATGATTCACGAAATCGATATCACTTTCAGAACTACCAAAGATTTCACCTTTATTGATGACAAATTCTGCGATGCTATCCTTGACCTGAAAGGGCCCTTCTCCGAAGAATACGAGACTCTGGCCAAACAAAACGAATATATCAGAAAACAAAAGACGCTACTTGACATTAAGTTTATTGTTTCGAGTCCGATGTTTATCTGGCAGCTTATTTTCTTCGTTATCTGCTGCTTGTCTGAATATCGTGCCTATTGGTGCGCGTTCCAGACATTGAATTGGGTCGTGCGGTCTGATTCCGTGAAGAGAGTCGCTATGGCTATCTCTGAAAACACAAGACAGTTCCTTTGGACTCTCTTATTGTTACTCATTGCGATTTTCATCTACTCGATCCTTGGATTCTACTTCTTCAACGATTTGTTTGTGGACTCTGACACAGGTACTGCGATGTGTACTGATACCTTCATGTGCTTCTTCTGGACGCTGAACTTGGGACTCAGAAACGGAGGAGGTATCGGTGACTCCATCGGTGAGAGGGCGTATGACGAAGCGAACCCTTGGGGATATGTAGCGAGTGTTTTGTATGACTTGTCGTTCTTTGTTATTGTGATTATTCTCTTGATGAATGTCATATTCGGTATGATTATCGATGCGTTTGGACAGCTGAGAGACATGAAGAATGCGAACGAGGAGGACGCGATGAACGTGTGCTTTATTTGCGGACTGGATAGAGGAGAGTATGAGAGAAGAGCGAGTTTCGATGCTCACACAACCAATGAGCACAACGTGAAGAACTATATTTATTACCTGACGTATGTACTCGAGAAAGAAAAAACGGAGTCCGTTGACCTAACTGATATCGAGAGCTATGTGCTAGAGTATGTCCACAGGAGCGATAATCGATGGTTCCCGATAGGTAGGTCGATCACGTTCGAAGCGATGTCGAACGAGAGCAGCGAGGGAGATGAGAGCGCGAAAAACACGGCGAAAATTGTGATGCAAAAGATCGAGAGAATGAGCGGATCGATGGAAATCATGTCTCAACAGATTAAAGAGATTAAAGACTCAGTAGAAAATCAAAAGAAAAAATAAATGAATAGAATAGTGTTACATCTTTTTAAAATATATTATATATATTCTGTGTTACATTGCTGAGTGTTTGATTCTCTTTAAAAGCGTTTAAAAATCTCTCATAATACCTCATAAAGATTGGACGAGTTTATTTTTTCAAGTAAAAGGCAACGACAACAAAGCTAGAATATTCATACTGAGCGACCATTTCGTTCATCAATTGCCTGTTCAAAGCTGATGCGAAGCGATTCTTTCTTTTATAGAAAGTGAGAGACCAAAGCAATTGTGAACGTCTCTGTTATTTTTCGGTTGATTTAATGGAAGATTTAGATTTCTGATGTTTCAGTTGAGTTTTACGAGTCTAATTAGTTTCCTAATTTGGAATTTAGAATTTTGCAATTAAACCAAACAGATAATGAATCTAAAAGATGATGTTATCGTCGGACTGACAAGCGCAGTCCAAGCAAGCGAAATCAAAGACTTTGAACAGGAAATATTCATCTCAAAACTCGGCGGCTACCCAGTACACCTCTCTTCCTTAGCCAATTCAACAATTCGCTTAGATATGGCCCAAATTAGACGATATTCCTTGCCCAATCTGCCCATTATGTACGAAAAATATGAAATTCTTCTTCCAGGTAATCGCACTAACAGCAGCGAACCCTGACCATTACCCTTAGATATATGCGCCCCTGGACTATGATCATACTTACCACAGAGGATTATTTTTATACGTTTGCATGGTACAAATTTTTTCGCAAAACCCTCTCTCATTGACCCTTGTGCAATAACAGAATGAATCATGCCAGAATAAGCCTGAGTCCATAAAAGTTTTTCGAGTTCAGCTCCCAGAAACTTACGAATTCAACGCAACGGAGACTCTTTCCAAGCTGTATGAGTTCCCTAAAGACATCGTGCTTTCAGAATCCGTGTACGAGATCATCACTGAAAACGTTACGGGTGAAGAGCAGAGCAGGCTGTTGAAGAAATGGGAAGAAGCAGATAAAAAGCCAGACTTCCTCGATGATGATGATTTGAGATCCGAAGATTTTGAAGACGACAGCAGCGACGAGTTTAATTCGAAAAACAGCGAAGATTACTCTCATGAGAATCAGCTTCTGAAGCAGTACCTTGAAAAGAAGAATAACCCTGAGGAGTCAAAGCAGGATGTCGACGATAAGGAGTATGACGAGATCATCGCGGAGATGAGAAAAAAACGCGAGGACAAGGACTTTGAGAAATACCGAGTCCTGATCAGCACGGCTCCAAGCCAGATTTTGCGATACTGTCGAGGAGAAGGCTCGCTGCCATTGTTTATTTCTACACAAGGGCAGCCAAATGTCAATAGCGTCAAAAAATGCGAGCACTGTGGAGAGAAGCGTGTCTTTGAGATGCAGATCACCCCTCAGGTGCTTAATGCGTATAAAGAGCTTATTATGTTGGATTGGGGCGTGTTGCTTATCTACTGGTATGTGCCTTTATAGTATAGAGCAATGGTTAATGATATTTCGTTTCTAGCTGCTCGAAGAGCTGTCCTTTGAAAGGCTTTGGCGAAGAAGTCGTGTATTTGCAGTTGAATCAAGAGGAAAGCCATCTCAGCCAGAAGGCAGTTCAAGAAATCCAGATTCAGATCAAGAAAGACCGAGAGGCTGGTTTGTTGGCTCCATTACCTGATGAAGAAGGAGAAGAATCCTCAGAAAGTAATGACGAAGAAGCGATTACGCAGGACAGCGAAAAGAAGAAAAAGCTCAAGAAACCAAAGAAAAAGAAAGAGCCTGTGATCCAACCGAAACCCGAGGAAAGCAAACCTAATCCTGATAATGTAGAAGATGATTGGGCGTGAGGTCAGCAGTAGATAGTTTGTCCATACCGCATAGTTATTTTGTAATATCGGAGTATCTAAGATTTCATCGGCCGCTCTTCATCTATATCATAGAAAGGCTATGCCCATTGACTGATGGTGTATTAGCGCATTTCATTGCATAACTGCTGTAGTTGTCATATAAATTCTTTCTCATGATCATCATCGAAGTTAATCAGCATGATCGAAGCTAAGTATCATTCTCCTAATAAAAAATCAGGCTATCTGTTTTTAACATAATAACGCTTGCGAAAATAAAAGGGGATCATTTAGATATTGATTTATATCTATATATATATGCAATCTCAGCCCATGGATCAGAGCTTTCATTCCAGCACAAAGGAGTCCGAAAAGCCCTCCCGAGGCAAAAAAACCGAGAGAAACGTCATAAGGCTCTACAATAAAGAAGTCGTTAGGATGAAACTCATGAAAATTTTAGATTTCATCAACAGTCATGAGCTCGAAGGGTCGATCGTCAGAGTTTACTCCAACTATTTCTTAAACAAATTCGTTTTCAAGCAGCTGCCGGGTGTTTATAAGAGAAAAACCATTCACGCAGAGCTCCTCGTTCTTCAATCCGAGACACTACTCCTACAAAAAATCATATCTGAATTCCAACAAGACGAATCTTTCAAGGAGTTAGTCCAAGTCTCATGGGAAGATTACAAGCCGACTCCACTGATGAATATGCTTTCTAATGAAGCAACGCCAAGGAACTCAGAAGTCGTTCCACTAGTAATGGTGAATATTCTGATTACTTGGTGTGGACCCTGCCCACGAACGCTTGTCCCTTCCAAGGAAATAGAAGATCCTTATGATGGTCCATTCGACTACTTCATCTTCCCAGGGAATAAAAATTCATCAGAATTGCAGCTTTATGGCGCGGAAGGGTGCTCGCAGATTAAACAAATAGACTCGAAAACTAAAAATGTAATAGTCTTCACGCACCCGTTCGAAAGGCAAATCACCACAGAGTTGGAAGAGGAAATCAGGCCTCTTCTTCTTCAGCAAGGCATTCAAAAGAATGAGTCAGCGTTACTAAAAGAAAAGGAATTTTCTGAGGCAAAGCGATTGCTTTGCAATGACTTCGCTGGGATTTTCGCCCAATATCTTCGGGAGATAGACTTTGAGGCCCAATCAAGGAGAAGAGGTGGATGCTATGGAAAGAGAGAGAAAACGGACCTTAACTCTACGAATGAAACAAACGTGATCTTAGACCTTGTAAAAATTCGTACTTTTCTCTATGAAAGCGAAAGTCCTTTAATAGAGAGACGGAAGCTCGCATATTACAGTTTCTCACAAGGCCGCTGTGAAATTGAGAAGAAAATCAAGGAGCTAATGAGAGCTCTCCCTAATGGCTTAATAGACCACTACGAAATGGGTACTTTCCTTGATGAGTTAGATAAGAAGTCGCGTTCTTATTGTGAAGTTTGCAAAATTTTTTGATAATTTCTCTCTAAGTTAGTTAAACAATGATTTTCATTAGAAAAAATTTTGCCAAAGGTTGGTTTTATACATGCGTGGCTTTCGTTAACACAGATTATTAGTTTAGGCCAACCATTGATAATAGGACCTTAATGCGTTATTCAGTTGCGTTTAGAGTTACGTGTTTATTAAAAGAAAAAAATTAAAACAGACTCAATCACGTCAGAATCTAATTTCATACATTTTTTAATTGAATATCCACGAATCTTGAAATCAGAAAACAATCAAAGAAATGGGCAACTGCTGTTCTGAGCGTAAGAATCAAGAGGAAAGGCAACAAGCCACGGCAATTGACAAGAACTTGATCTTGACAAAGGATGATTGCTTTATCCCGAAGTACAACTCGGTATGATTTTGCCTTTTTTCGAAATATTTAAAAAAGCAAACTCATAGCTATTTATGAGAGGCTCTGCAATCTTATCCAGATTGGATTCCATCAAACAGCAATATACCAAACAGCTCGAGCTGCTGCTGAAGGCTGGAGATATCATAGATCATGGCTACGATTGGATTATTCATGGTATCGCTGGATTCATCTGGGGAGTAGCTGTCCAGTACCGCTTGGAAGGCAACCCAAATGGTTTTAAATGCGAGGTCCTCAATGAGGCTCCTTACTTAAAAATTGAATTGAACGTGGACCCTGATAGATGTGCTGATTATATTGATTTCCATAAGCATCTCGATAAACTCCTTATGATAATTAACAGCGACCGAGAGAAATTCGCTCAGGAAGTTAGGAATTACAAGGCTTTTCTTGCGGAAGCGTCTGGTAATCCGACTATATCCGCCTTCCCATCTAACAATATGAATGATAGAGGAGGTTAGACATATTGGAAGTGAAGCCGCAGCGGCAGAGACCAGAGGGGAATTGAACACGGTTAACAAGTATAAATATGATTTATTTAGGAAGTTTAATCGATTGATAGAACGAGAGCTATTGAGAATACTCAGAGAAACTTCAAGATATTCAAGGAGAAGGAAAGAGTCGTGGATGAAATTCTCAAGGAATTAGAGGCTGAGCATCAGAAATACGTGAAACAGATGAGAGTGCTGAAAAATGCCGTTGCTAAAGCTCATCAAAAAGCAGAATCCGCGCTAGCACAAAATAAGAAGTCCCTGTCTGAAGTTCTCGCCTTATTCATGAATGATCCTGATCTTAAATATAATTGAGTGTGCCAGACAATAGTCGAAAAGCAAATTTTAACAAATTCGACACATTTTCGATAAGAAAAGGATATAGACATTATAATTGTTGTCTCGTTCTGATCAGCTATAATACATATTAAAACATTCCATCAGAGAAAGTCATAAAAATCATATAAGTGCCAAAAAATGTTAATATACAATGAATCATCCCATCGAGACGCTGAGCTTTCAGAACCGTTGATTTAGCTTAATATGTGTTACTTCGAATACAAGTTGCCTCTAAGATACTAATCATTTCGGCAAATAAACCAAGAGACATTTGATTCATTACTCAGCTTAATGCGATATCTCAGAATTGAAAGCATTCAATGCTTTATTGATCGATTCTCATCATTTAACAGATTGAAAATGCCTCTATAAGCAGGAAAACGGGAATGAGCTCTTTAAGCGTTCTAAATGAGGAATGAAATCACGAAAAAACTCTTTTGTGTTTTTAAGGATGAAAAAAAAAACTAATGACATTAATTGTAATAACACCAGCAATAGAAAAAAAGTCATTTATGCAAATATGAAAATCTAACAAGCAGAAAAAAAATAATCAAGCGATATTATTCTTTGTGAATTTGAGCGCTGACTCATTCGAGGCTAAGCTAAATTAATTACTATAAATACACAGCACAAAGCACCGAGCACGAATCAGCTTGTTAATTAAGGCTTCTGCAAGGAATCCTCAAGCTTGCAATTTCCATTGGAAGGCGCTGAAGTTTTTTCGCTTGGCTGGGTCGTTTCGCTGTTTTTAATCTTGTCTCGAATCCAAGTGAGTATATCGAAGTCCGGGTGCTTTAGTCTAATATGCTGGTGTAAAGACCCCTCCGATCCGTATGACTTGCTACAGGAGTTCGCCGGGCAGCAATTGACTCGCTCGATCTGCTTCGCAAGTCTACGATATCTCTTCTTCTTGGCATACGAGTGAGATTTTTCCAGCGAAAGCGAGTCTGTTGGCTGAACTTCATTAACCTTTGGAGCGGTGAATTCTTGAGGGATTACGTTAATAGTTTGAACAGGCTTGATTTCCATTTGTATCGGCGCCTGTTTGAGCGGTGTTAGAGACTGAAGCTGGTTCCTCAGCAAATTATTTTCCATGATGAGATTCATCAGCGATAGGTTCGTCGGCGTCGTTTGCTTTGGGAATGTAGAGGCGATTTGGGCGACTGGATTCATGGAGACGCGGTTAAGAGGCATCATACCAGGGTATCCGACTATGGATGGTTGTTGAAACACCTGGGGTCGCATCCCAGCCTGGAGTTTATTGGCCATGAGCTGAGCATAGGTGTGTGGTGGGAGCTTGGCTTGGGTTTGATTCATCATTTTCCAGAGATCCATGGTGTAATCAGAAACTGGTTGTTAACTTTGCAATCTACTTGTCGAATTATAATTCGATTAACACGCTAACAGGTTATATGAAATGGCATAATGATTGAGAAAATTATTAATCAGAAAAATGAATTGAATGGCTTTGGTTTTTTATTCCTAAAAATTCTTTTTAAGTCTGTAAGATTTTAACGATTAGAATCCTTCATCGATTAGAGTCTTTTACTGTACTGCGTTCGACTTATAATCGGATTATTTTTTAAAATCGATATGGAATGCTCAAGCTCAATGGAAAAATATTCTAAAACCCAGTATAGACCTTCTACTTCGTGAATCCTCACGAATACCACCTAGTTAGTCTGAAATCCTCGTCATCAAATGAATCAAAGGCTTATTTCAACTCGGAATGAGAGGTAGAAGCCTCTCTACGCAAGGGAAGCGCCGGGGTTTTTGGAAGAAATATAAAAGGATCAAAAAATTAATTAATAAAGGAAATGATTAGAAGCTTTGCGAATATCGAAGGTTTTAATCAAAGCCACAGCTTTCTGATGAAAATTAATTTCTGAGAAGTCATGGAATTTTATGAATTAAAATATCAGTAAATTAGTCAAAAATAGAGCGCTATTTAGCAGATATCACTCTGGTTCTTCCAAGTTTCCAAAGCCCAATCTCGAATTATTTCAGTTGTCATGGGCATTCAGTAAGGTAGACTGATTCAGAAGCTTGGAGAAACATTGCACGTTTTAATCTCAACCATTGGAATTTGCTGAAAAAATGCAAAGGGAATTCCTCCCCGACGATTACAAAATAAAATAATCCAAAGAGTCCGCAGTTGAATCCTAGAGGGTACTTCTGATCAAGCCCAGCTCCTTGCGCTTCATTTGCTTGCTTGCTTTAGCTCCTTGTTATTTTTTGGAGGTATTTTGATGACTAAGTAGCATGAATTTGTCGTAGAATCAATGGATATCATTGCTTAGAATGAGCTATCTTGGTATCTGCAAGTCTGTTCTCACGTATAATATTGTAGCCTTGAATTTATTAGCTAATTTTGGGTCTTTCGTTAAGATGAGCTCCTAATTTATACAAAAATGAATATTGTATTTCATTGTATCCGACTAAGCTTGAAAATAAGGTGATTTGCTAGGATGATGCTCTTAGGGTCGCTATCATTGGTGACCTTGTACCATCACTATGGTAAAGCGAATATAATAGATATATATTATTCGTCGAAATGAAGTACATATAGAATGGTATTTGTTGGGAAAAGTTGTACTTGGTGTGAGAACTAGAGAGAAAAGAGAGAACGAAAGAAAATAGAGCCCTACTTCTCTTTTGAATCTCATTACCATTATTCATTTAGCAATGTAAGTGAATAACTTATTGATTCTCCCCTACCCTGATTTAGTCAGAAAGAGTTAGCTTCCCCCAGAAAAAAGAATATATTATCATGGCTGACGTTTTCTTGAGCTCGCTATGAACTAAGTTAACACTTTGAAATGGCAAGGAATGCACAGAATCATTATTTTTTTATTTTTTTTAGGAATGCGTTTAAATGTTTAAAATCTCATGTTTTTCTAACTGTAATTGCCACCAACTCTATATCGTAGACGCAGAACGAAGATCATATCCTTCAATCCAATTTTATTCAACGAAGAAACAAGCATCTTTTCTTGGATAATTCCTTGGGATTTGTTTTTGACTGAGTTGAAAGTTAACTTAGCAGGTAAAAGATATTTTAATTCAATGAACAGAGCTCTGAGATGATGAATACGAGATGGCAGCAAATGAAGCTGTTAGAAATTCTGACGAGTTTAGCTGTATACCATAGCTCGAGGGATCCTTTTTGACTCTCACAATCATGATGAGGTTCATATTCCGGCAATTTGTGTACGATAACAGCAGCTAGCTTTTTATGATACCATTTCCTACAGTCATTGGGATTTTCCCTCCGTTTTTGTGAATTTAAAAACATTCAATCCATTCTTCTCCATAAAATAAACATAAACGTGCAAATAGCGAGACAAAACATTGTATCTACAGTATCAAGGTAACTCTAGGCCGAAATGAGCTCATCTCAGCCTCTCTTTCTCTCCACCTAGTTATTTTCTTTCAATTTCAAGAACATACTAAGAAATAAACTAAATAGTCTTCAAATTTTGATAAATAAATATAAAGAAATGTTCGCATTGATAATTTAATCGAAAACTTTTGTTCATGAAATCATCCCTTCAAATGTTAAAATTCTGTTTAAATTACTATTACAACCCACTGTCTCCTTAATCCCGCCGGCTTCTGGGGTAAGATATCAAAGCATTCAAGCAATCAGTCGGTTTTGTTTTTGTGATTAGTCTTTTCTAATTCAGCCCAAACATCATATTCTCAATTAACTAAATCTTTTGGCAAATTCATGTGCCGTTTCATTAAGACGCTAATTCTGTGGCCATTGCTTATTTTTTCTCTCCAAGCTTCGAGAACCTCAATGAATGAACACTGACATCTCAAATAGCGTTATTCAAAAAAACCAGAAAATAGAAGGTTGTTAGTAAAAATTATTTTTGGATATTCAAATGACATACGTTTTGAAAACGAAACCGGCGGCGACCCTGCTGTGAGCGAGGAAACAAAGGAAGACAAGAAAATCGAGAAGAAGTCAACCTTTGAGTTTACTGATATCGAAAAGAACTTCCCAATAGCAGAATCCAACTTTACACAAATTGGCGGATTGAGATACACTCAAGAAGAGTATGCTCAATCCGAAAAGCACAGACGCGCGAGAAGGTTCAGTAAGCCAAAGCAGACTGACTCTGACACTATCGAGAGGTGCGAGTGCTGCGGCTATCCTATCGAAAACGAGCAGTTTCCTTTAACAGCATCGTTAACAGATATTTTCGACAGCAGTCCGACCTTCGCGCAGTACTTTTTCTACATAAAAAACTTCATCTATTTCATGATTGCATTCTCAGCGATCTGCGGAATGCCGAACATGATTCTCAATTATATGGGCAATCATTGCGAGATAGACCATGAAGATAATCCTTATAGTTGCTATGAGGGCGATTTATTTACCATTCTGAGTTTGGGTAACATCCTTAACAAGGACAGCTATCAACTCTACAACATCCAGAAGTTTCTAAACTTCCTTGCAGTGATTGCTTTGACCGTCGGTATTCTCATCATTCAAAGAAATCAATATAAGTTCTACCTTGAGAATACCCATCGAAAGGCGCATCCGTCTGACTACGCAGTGCATATCTCAGGCATACCAACGGACCGGCCTATCAAGGGTTTAGATCTCGAAATTCGCAAGCTATTTGCTAACTCGCCATATGAAGTGCGAAGAGTTATCATTGCTTATGACATGAGAGAGCCAATCGAATTGTATGAGTCTCTTTACAAGCTGATGACACAGGAAAAAGCAGAAAAAAATGAGAAACGAAAAGCGGCGTTGGAGAAAAAAATTATTCATTTGCGCGAAGAAATCGAGGTACTTAAAAAAGAAAACGTGTTTACGAAAGTCACAGGAGACGCGTTTGTTATGTTCCAGTTTCCTCATCACGCCCAGCAGGTGTATCATACCTATAAAAGGACTTGGGTCACAAGACTCCTTGAATTTTTCAACAAAACCAAGTCAAAGCCGCTCATGTTTGAAGACGTGAGACTTCGAGTGCGCAGAGCGCCCGACCCGACTGATATCAGCTGGGAGAACCTCAGCGTTGGGTTCAGAGAGAGACTGCTTCGAGGGCTAATGACGAACTTTCTCGCGATTCTCATTCTTATAGCGAACACCGCGATGGTTCTTTGGTTCCTGAACCTGCTGAAAAGCCTCAGAGAAGATGAAGAAAGGAGAGAAGAGCTTCGAGGAAATCGCCTCATCGACCTCGATAAGGTTTTGCTGTTTCTATTGCCGTTGGTTGTGAAAATCTTCCATCTTATCATCCCATACTTCTTACACAAGCTCCTCAAGCTCCATAAACAGAAATCTTATTCCGATTTTTGCGAGCAAGTCGTCTTCTTCGAGACATTTTACGACGTGCTCAACGAGCTGCTGGCGAACTTGCTATACTGCTTGCATTTCAACGATTTCTTCGGGGAGTATGGTCTGATAGCTTTCGCCGCTGATATCCTTTTTGTCACTCTCATATACGACGTGTTGGACCATATTTTTGATATTAAAGGATGGAAACGAGTTGTTAGAAGATTTTATTCGATGAGGATTAAGAAGAGGAAACTCACCCAAAACGAGCTGAATAGGAAATACGAAATGCCAAGACCAGACATCTCTGAGAGATATGCTAACGTGATATATAAAACTTACATGGCGGCGTTTTATATGCCAATCCTCCCAATAGCCTCGTTTTTGATCGCAGCGAGTTTATACTTCGACTATCTACTCGAAAAGATCGTGTTTCTTCGAAAACGATCGTTTTCAAGAGAACTCAACGGCGATTTCCCCGTACGTATGTTTAAGATTGTCCGTGGCGCACTCGTGCTCTACGCTGTCTCTGGAGTCATTTTCGATTATCTCCTGATCGGAAACAACCCAATGTTCCATGAGAAATCCCTTACAGGGTTCTGTCTCGCCAGTGTGATCATCAGTCTTCTTAGCCTCATGATCCCGAGCCATTGGATCCTCAAAAACGTCATGTTGAGAGGTTATACGAAGGACGGGCTTATTAACTTGAAGACTTACGATGAGCAAAGCAAGGACGCGTTGTTCCATTGCAGAGATTATGATGCTGACAATCCGCTGAATAAACTGAAGAAGATGGCGGATATCGTCGGGATTAGTGCGCCAAAACGACCGGCGGGTGAAATGCTGCAAGGGTTGTTCAAATACACACTTGCGAAGAAAAAATCGCTGTCTGGTAATCCTTCTTATGGAAGTGGAGGACTAATCAACTGGACTTCTGCGCGCAGTAAAAAGCTTGCGTATCAAGGAATAACATCGCTATTGGGACAGAAGCTGGGTATGTCGCTGTCTCTAGAGGTCGAGGAGCCAGAGCAGCCAAAAAAGGATTATAAGAAAGTAGCAAACTCGATATTGACTTCCATGTTGGCAGGTAAAAAGAATACGCAGTAATGGGTCAAATAGTAATTTGAGTGTTATTTCAGTGCAAATTATTTTATAAAGATTCATATCAATCTGAGTGTAATGTGTCCAATTTAACAAGGAATCCTCAAAAATGCAAATGAAAGGCTCTCTAATGATCTAGATTTCAAGATAATTTGTTGATCGCCATTTAAATACAACATATTATTAAAGTGTTATAGACTCTGTATAATAACGTATTGTAAATGTTATAATTGCTTATCAAACCCCATCTTCTAATGTAATGCTGAATTTGAGTCACGATCAGAGAGATCGACCAGAGCGTCTGAAGTCGCAGACTTCTCACCGTCTGTTTGATAATCAGCAGCTTTTCCAAAAAGAGTGCAGATCAAACCGAATATTGCGGCAGCCACTGGAACAGCTGTAATGCAAATTCTAAGATAAAGGTCGCTATCGGATTTGCCGGCATCCCATGAGTCCTATAGTTAGATTGTATGAGGTTAAGGCCGATGAACACACAAAGGTACCAAAATGAGCCAGAGTATTATGCCATTGGAGACTTTCTCGAATAAGCTATACGTGCCATAGACAAAAGCTCCTTGATGTCCATTCGTTCCGACAACTTCACTCTAAAAAAAGGATCAAGGTTAGAATGAGACTGTGAGTGGAGGATGGTTACAATGAAGGCAATTGAGGTGTTGAGAATGACTGATTGAGATAATCCGAGTACTATTACGATGCCATAGATCAAATAATTATATTTTGCAGGCAGGAGCTATGCAAATTATTGTGAATTAGAGGAAGAATTAAGCGATAGTAAAGCTTACCAGCATCGTTGCGCCAATGAGAATAGCGATTAACGCACCAATCGCAAATACCTTTTTGCTAAAAAAATGAAAATGTAAATGATTTTGCCTCCAATAAGCCAAATATACCGTCCGATTCGGACATAGAGTTGAGTCAACTGCGACGAAATTAGCGAGCTGCTAAGGTACACGAGCATGGGAATGACGGCGAAAGAGAAGGGAGTATCTCCTCCAGAAGCCTCTCCTTGAATTCCAAGCGAGTATTTCAGATAAAATAGAAGCAGAGACTGGATATCATTCATAAAACGAATTAAATTTTTAAAAGAATAACTGATTGTTACCGCAGGGATATTAGAGTAGATTCTCGCAGCCATATACACTCCTCCATAAAGCCAGAATTGTGTAGAAGAGAACCAATGATACCATTTAAAATCGCTCTCTTCATGACTTCCTACTGATGCTCCATCGTTCTCTTCTGCATTTTTCGCCCTCTCAGGTTCATTTGCCTCATCAACTTTTACGAAACTAGATTGTCGAATGAGTTAGCAGCCTTGAAAAAATAAATCATTACGGTGCTTCCTCGAACGCTCTTGGTGATTCTCCGTTCCCCGGTTTCGTAGGACTATCGCTTGAAAAAGATAAATCCGCATCGAACCCGGCTCCTGAAAGCTTGAGGAAAGATCGTCTGTATTGCTTCGCAAGCTTGCGGCATGCAATTGTCAGCGGCCGTTCTCTGATATGATAGATAAAGAACAGCGAAGCCATCATGCCGATCGTGACCGTAGTGTAAGTCAATATTTGAAATTCAACTTTATTATCATGAAACACCTTGAAAAATATTGCTGCAAGCACAAGAACTGAGAGATTCGCGATGAAAGTGAAATTGCTTCTTAAGTTGTTAAGCATATCTCTTCTGGTTCGAGACAATGAGATGCTTGGAACCAGTGACATGTGAGAAACTTGACACATTGCCCATCCAATATTTGTGAGTGCTCCGAACAGCCCGTAATTGAGAAGAGACATTAAATCACTCTCTCCGAAGAGCTGACACAAGCGACATGGCTGGAACATGAAGACCAAAGTTCCCGCCATTAGCACAAAACCGCTATAGTACCAAGGCATGCGTTTTCCGCATCTCGTGTTGGTAGAATCTGAGAAAATTCCGACAATAGGAGTCATTAGCCCATCGACAACCTGTCCGATGAGGATCACTAACCTATAAAAGATAAACATCATGATTTATGAGAGAATGTATCTTACCCGGCAAGAGATCCTGCTTTCCTAGCGTCATGCGGGTTCATCGGCTCGACTTCTACGAGGAAAAACAGCAAAAAATTAAACCAAAGAGCAGCGGCAGCGTCATTGAGGAAGTGACCGATCCCATAAGCAAAAACTTGGATTTTTGATAATGCGTCTAATCTCAGCTTATGAAGATCCTGAAAGGACATCCTGAGTCCCGGAGAGGTGGCCTCCATCAATGGTTCTTTGATTGAAAGCCCTATATCCCGATCGTCTAGCATTTTGAGGGTTTAGTTCAAGTAAAAAGTTTAATTGTGTTGATTTTGATTTTGCTTTAAATAAAAGCTATTTTTAATACTATTACAAGAGCCTGAACTTAAAATTTTGCTCGATATAGACGCTATATAGAAATTTTAAGCGTTGCTTGAAACTATCACGGCCTAAATGTTTCAAAACAAATTACAAGGAAACAAGAGGCATCGATTTACTTTTCCCGTATTGTACCTTGAGAACAAATGCCATTTTTGCTGTTGTTAGCATGAGTATAACAAATTAAAAAACTTCGTGAGTCCGAGGTTCTGATCGGTGTAGTGGAAACGCCTACTATTGGCTACTCGCTCGTGACTTATTCGGTTTTGAATACAGTTTACTCACATTCTCTCGCTTGTATTACAGATATGGATTATGGTTTACAATTACAATTTTTTTCAACTTTACTGTGGCATTCTACTTACATATCTACATGTCATAACTAAATTAAAATAACACTTAACCTATATGATAATGTGGCCTTTTGGCCTTAGGCACTCAAAGATTCTGTAGGCGAGCCAATTTTTTTTTGGAACGCGCTTTTAGATTTGAGCTTTTTTCAGACACATCGACTACTGCGTCTGAAAGTACGGACTTCTCGCCGTTTATTTCATAATCGGCGACCTTCCCAGCAAGGGTACAGGCCCACCCGAACATTGCGGCAGCGACTGGAACGCCAGAAATGCAGATTCTGAGATAAAGGTTGCTATCAGATTTGTGAATGTCGCATGAGTTCTGTGAGGTTGTTGAGTTAGAGGATGAAGAACGCAAAATGTTACTAAAATGAGCCAGAGTATGACGCCATTCGAGACTTTCTCGAAGAGGCTGTAAGCTCCGTAGACGAAAGCTCCTTGATGTCCGTTCACTCCGACGACTTCGCTCTAGATCAAAAGGAAAAGCTTCGAAATGTTGGTAGTCATAGGATTGTTACAATGAAGGCGATTGAGGCATTGAGGATGATGGATTGAGAAGCTCCGAGGACAACTACTACACCGTAGATCAAAAAGCTATATTTGGCAGGTAAAATCTATATTAGGCGCATGAGTTAGAGGGAAGGTTAAATTATTGATGAGTTTTACCAGCATGATCGCGCCAGTAAGAAGAGCGAAGACTGCGCCAATAGAAAAAACTCCTTTGCTATATAACCCAAAGTTTCGCGAAATTATCATTAAAAGGTCAAATATACCGCCCTAGTCGGAGGTAGAACTCAGTCAACTTCGAGGAGATTAAGGAGCTGCTGAGATACAAGAGCATGGGGATAATAGCAAACGAGAAAGGAGTATCTCCTTCGGATGTCTGCCCTTTAATCTTTAAAGAGTACTTCAGATAAAAGAGTAAAAGAGACTAGATATCATATCAATAATGAGCGAAACTGAATAAAATCAAAGTGATTTTACTGCAGGGATATTAGAGTAGATTCTTGCAGCCATATACACTCCACCATAGAGCCAGAATTGCGTTGAAGAGAACCAGTGATACCACTTAAAGGGATTTTCCTCGCTGCTATCTTCGCTGCTTGTTGTTGAGATATTATCGTTGTCGTTCTCGGGAATTCCATTTTCATCTGTTTCAGAGAACGTAACTAACCTAGAAAGACGAAAACACAATTCTATTAGCGAAAAATCAATTTTTCAATACGGCGTCTCTTCGGACAAAGATCCTCGGCGGGTTGGTTTTTCAATGTCGCTGCTAGTAAAAGCTACCAATTCCTCGTCAACGTCACCTCCTGATAGCTTGAGAAAAGAGCGCTTGTATTGCTTCGCAAGCTTGTGGCATGCAGTTGTTAGAGGCTTTTCTCTGATATGATAGATAAAGAACAGCGAAGCTACCACGCCACCCACGACAGTAGTATACGTTAATAATTGAAATTGAACTTTGCTGTCCTTGAATACCTCGAAATATAATGTTGCCAGCACAAGCACTGATAGATTCGCAATGAAAGTGAAATTGCTTCTTAAGTTGTTAAGCATGTCTCTCCTCATCCTTGATAATGAGATGCTTGGGACAAGTGACATGTGAGAAACTTGACACATTGCCCATCCAATGTTCGTGATTGCTCCAAACAGCGCATAATTTAGAAATGAGACAGTAACGCTTCCTCCAAATAGTTTGCACAAGCGACATGGCTGAAACATGAAGGTGAATGAGACTGCCACCAGCACGAATCCTGCGTAATACCAAGGCATACGTTTTCCGCATCTTGTGCTCGAAGTATCAGAGAGAATTCCGACGATAGGAGTCATGATGCCGTCGACGATTTGACCGACAAGGATTACTAAGCTGCCAATGAATAATTGTATTGATCTAGTGGAGAAGTAATAAATCTTACCCAGCAAGTGAACCCGCTTTCCTCGAGTCTGTAGGATGTATAGGTTCAACTTCCACGAGAAAAAAGAGCAAAAAATTAAACCAAAGAGAAGCGACAGCATCATTGAGAATGTGGCCAATCCCATAAGCGAAAACTTGGATTTTTGAGAGTGAATCCAATCTGAGCTTCTGAAGGTCCTGAAAGGGTGTCTTAATTCCAGGAGAAGACGTCTCCATCATCGGTTTTAGGGCTATATCTTCCAAATCGTTTTCGTTGAACATATTTTTGATCCGGACTTTGATCGAAAGGCAATTTTATTCTTATTCAGTATGATTTACTTAAAATTCGCTGTCAGAACTTTTAGATTCTTTTTGGATCTCTAGACTATGCACCCACGCATACTTTTTGGCTGATTGATAGTATAGGCAGCTAAATCGAAGAGAATGAGTTGCTTATTTTGTGTTATGGGCTTAAATTGAGGGAAGGTGTATTTTTCGAATCAATTGCAATAAATAGTGGCCAGACGGCGGTAGCTTGGATCTTTATAACAAAAATATTTCTCTTCCCTTCTGGTCCAAAACTAAATAAGATTCGAATTCACCTGTCAAGGTTCAAGTTTCTCTACAATATAATTTCAGAGAGTGTACTTGATTGAACGCAAAAATAATTTCGAATTTGAATGTAATGGTTTTCTTTAAGACCCTTTTCAATGTCCTACTGTCTTATGTAACGCTTGTTACTTGCATGATAAATAGCGGAATACTCGTGGAAAAGGAAGAATTCTGCTAAATAGCGTCAAATCTAAGTTTAATTGTATAATATCAGCAAACTGTGTGTGGCGAGAAGGAAAATGGAGAATAAAATAGAAGATTTAGAGAGCAATAAGACTTTTCCGGGAAAACAGGATCAGCGCAAAGAAGGCGAAGTTCTAGATATATAATTATAAATCGGGAATTCTCTCTTGAGGCTCAATATGTCGGATATGAATTACAGGGATTGTAGAGATTCTTAAACCTCTTAAAATGTTCTGTTAGCTTAAAACTTGAAAGAGAACATAAACTTGTCCCTTTGAATCCGCCGATGCATTATTGGCACTCTATAATTTATCTTTTTTCTAAGTGTGTTTCTATTAGAAGCATCAAACGCACAAGTATTTTGGGAAACTTTTTTTGTGAGGAAATTGTTGAAAATTTGGCCTTTTCCTCGAAGTATTAGCTAAACTGTTATTGGTGAACTCTAACTAATTCTGAACGTGAGAAACTAGTGAAATTCCAGAACCATTCGCCATTGTTTGAAGTCTGAATTAAAAAAAAAGAAATTCGACTAGCTCTTTTCTTCTAATGAAGCTGCCTTACAACGAATTTTTTTGGAGCAGAAGCAAATTGTAACTTTACCAATCGGTTAGGATGACCGATTGATTCAATTTTCGTTTCGGTCAAAACTTGACAAATTTGATAGATTTTAAACTTTATTAATATTTTAGATTTCATATTAGATCCACTGTTAATTTTCTAATAGCTTCGTAAGACTCAGACATTGTGATAATAACACCTGATTCAGACAACAGTAAAAGTACATTTAGTTTCGTTTATCCTTCAGGAATTGGAGTTTTCTATTATTTTTATTAAATAAAAAGAATTTTCTCTTGATAGTAGATTCACAATCAGCACATTTGTTCCATTGCTGAATTATATGCTGAATTCGAAGTTTGTTCTCTTTCATTTGAATATTCACTAGCAATTTTCAATTGCAACTTTGAAATCGTATTTTATAGCTATGTTCTCGTTTCTTTCATCTTAATTGAAATCAAGAATCAGCAACAAACTTCGAAACCTCGTGTTTACCTTGGTGTCCTGTAGAAAAAGGTGCTTCATAAATGAGTAAAACAATGTCACCTTCCATCATTATAGACCAATTCCATCATAAAATAACATAGTCATGATTGTTGACAAACCAATAAAGACTCCCGTTGCATGACATCAGGAACTCCTTATTGAAAAATATCTGCTGCGATGAAAACATTAACGCCATTTCAGGAAACAAGGCTCCCCCACCCCAAGGTCAAATTTTGTAACTTCTCTCTTCTGTTGTTACGAATCTGATCACTATTCTGATCTTTATAACCTAAATTTATCGATACACATGACTGATCAGAATTTATCGCCTGCTTAAGAGCGTAGGTACCCGTTCTTCAATCACACCAACGGACTCTAAAACAAAATGACTCACTCCATCCGAGAACAGCAACTGCTAAAAGTTTCCACCTTGCTAAATTCCGAGATGGCAAACGCCGTCATCTCGCAGCTCTCGAAAGAAGATATTCTGAAGTGGGGTTTCCTTATAGCTCGTCACATCGAAAGAAACCCACTAGACAGTCTTGATGCCCTCCTCTCCTTGAAAACACTCCACGAGGTCCATCCTTTTTCCAAAAGAGAAGAGATGGAGGCCTTTGTGAGACTTGTCCAGGACTTGGACGCCCCTATACACGAAGAATCAAAAAGCCAAGAGAACCCAACACAAAATATTACTACTAATAGAGATGACAGCAGATGCACCTCAGGTTCTGTAGAAAAGTCTATACCTCACAACGATTCCAAAAGATTGGGGCTATCTTCTGATAATTCCAACTCTCAGCATAAGAGAGCTACCTCCTGCATAGAGAGTCTCTTACACGCTTCTCTTATCTCAGCAGAAAATGACCAGATTAATCTTAAGGGTTTAGACACTCCAATTGAAACGCCTCAGAATCTAATTGAAGAAAAAACACAATCTTTTGTTAAAAAGCCTACTAAAGCTGAAATTACATCTACGACAAATACCAAAAGGGCTTTTTCAAGCAGTAAGACAGTAAGGCCTCAATGGAACAGTACAGTTAAACCACACATCCAAACAACAACTTATTTTAAATTGAATTCAAGACGCCCAAGCACCGCACAAAGGAAAGATGTCAGCAAAAACGCCAACCCATTACAAAATAAGGCCGTTAGCAGTCAAACGCGGCCTCAACCGCCGAAATGAAGCTTTCCTCGATCGCTACCAAGGTTGCAACCAAATGGCATGTAGGTGGAAACGAGTTCTGCTATGTATGTAGCAAGAAATGGAGGACGTGCCAGTGTGGCTATTCCTAATTTCATTTATTCTCCCTCGAATTACTCACTGTATTTATCGAAATATTTTGATTTATTATTGTTTCAGTGCTAATTCGTTCATTCATTTGGTGTTGTAAATGATAACGTGCATATACTTTTATTTAATTTCTAGAGAAAACTGTTATGATCTTATAATGGAAAGGCTACGCAACTCGCATGTCTTGGGCATCATTTATGTATCATAGTTGATGATTGATAAGTTTTATCTTTTTCATGTTGAGATTAGAATGCCTTAAATCGAAAGACTTATGATTTCTTATAATTACAAATAGAAAAAGAATATTGAATTTTAAATCAAAATTTGAGATAAGCAAATTTCAAATTTCTAACAAAGAGCTTCGTGAGCGGTTGAAGCAGGTAATGGCATGAACCCGGTGTAATGGTACGAATTTGAAAAATCTGAATGCTTTATTATGAACGTAGTAGTTTAAACATTGTATGTAAAATGAGTAATCAAACTTACAAACGCTTTGGGTATGACTTTTTACAATGATACTCCTACTCTTGATTTGGTATCGTAATTGTACCAATAATCGGGTAATTCTAGCATCATGCAGACTTGCAGAATCTATTGTCTTTGAGATTAAAATGAAATGTAAAATCAACTGTTTCCAGTCAAGCTTTAAATTAAACCATTGTAATTAATCCATAAACATAATAAAAAGACATGAAGTATCCTACAGTACCTAGGACTGCTGAATTTGAATAACACAAGTAATTCAAAATAACAACATTCCATTGTGATTGCTCACCAAAACTAATCCAATGCTAATCGTTAAGAAAATTTCTCTAAGAAAACAATCACTTTATGAAAGTATTCTATTGTAATCTCCAATGAACAATATTAGTAAGCCACAGTGCTACATAGTAGTGTTCTCATGATTCTCGAATTCAAGATTGGTTTATTTAAACACATTAAAAGATAACTCTCATGAACGACACGGATACCATGCTGTACTCAGACAGTCAATCCATCATCATTATGCCTCTATTCCCAATCCATACTGGCCCAGTGATTTGCGCTGCCCTCTCTGCCATAGCTTGTCTTCTCATGCTACTCACAGCTTGCTTTTCAGGACTGCATAAAGAAGTTTTTGGCAAAATGGCCTGCTGGATCCTTCTCGGTGACCTTTTCTTTTTTATCCCTAAGATCATCGCTGGCTTTTCTTACGAAAAGACTCTCCTTTTTTGTAAATTCATGGGTTTTTCAACTGAAATCGGACGAACAAGTTCATTTTTTTGGGCCGCAATGTTCGCACACGCATTCTCTTTAGTCCTCAAATACCAAGATCCCAATATCGTCGGAGAGTTTATGGGTGCGTATAATCTTTTCGCGAATCTAGGAGGCGCTCTATTCGCATTCACTTCCGTTTTGACGCCTCTAGTATTGTTAGATTCAGATAAGCTGGCTTGCGTCCACGAAGTCTATAAAGGAGAAGTTGATTATTTGTATATTATATTCGCTGATGGACCACTGATTATCGGCTGTGGACTGACAATATGGTGGTATATCGTCGCGATCTTCCGCTTAAGGAGGTTTCTCTCACGAGACCTGAGCCGAGATGAGATAAGCTTGATGCTTTACCCGTTGATTATGTTGATATGCTGGCTGCCGAACCTGGTCGTGAATGTCATGACATTTTTCGATTTTGAGCCATCTGACGAACTTCTCATTACTTTGGAGGCAGTCGCGCATATGCAAGGGCTGCTCGATGCTCTTGTATATGGAGGGTCGAAGAAAATGCTGAGGCAAATTAAGAAAGGCCCCTGTGCCTGTATCAAGAGACAAAAAAGGCCTCACAACTCATCTGCGCTGGCAAATCAATCAGGGTTTGACGAAGTGATTTCTTCAACAGAGCATCTTCATAAGTCGGAAGATGAACGACTAATAATGAAGGATCTTAGCAAACGGCAAGCTACAAAATCCAGTTTTCACGTTCAAAGTAATGCAATGCCGCGTAACCTGCAATCAGTTTTGTTAAGTAACTATTAGAAAATCGCTTTTGCTCAAGGATAAGACCGAATTTTTTATTTTCAAATCGGCGGGAAACAAAAAGCACGTGAGAATGCATGCTTCGTGTAAATGACTCCTGTAAGTTTTTTATATTATTAAGGATTGTATTCAGCTCATTTGAGATTGATTTTTAATCCTACCATCCAAATTCAAGCGAGAGAGAGAGGAGGGAAAAAATTATCTCTAAGGAGATATAAAGTCTTGATTAGATTAGGAGTTTATTCTGCATAGCTTGGATATTCCTGAATATTAATTTATTTTGGACATCGACAAGGATGAATTTGATACAAATTATGAAAACATTCCTTATGTTGAATCTACGAAAAAAAAACCAGGAAACCGAAAGCCAAGGTAAATTTGCATGTAGATGTTACGGAAGACAATTCAACTCCTACCCATTATCATAAATTTAATTTGCATTTCATTATGTCGCTCTTCTTTTATTGCATCCCATTAATCTGCTTCTTCGACGACGCCCTTGAAATGGCGATTTTTGATGATCCATCTGATTCTAGTTCCGAAGTGAGCTTTTCCTCTGAAAGCAAAAGCGAGGTATGATGTCTTGAACCCTCAACAGATTTCTGTCTGCGATTACAGCATTTATTCCTGTATCCGATCACTATCTTATAAGAGAGTCCATACGCAAACGCATTCAGAAGCCCTTGTGCGCTCATTAATACATTCGCTACAAGCACCCACGAGAAAGGGATTCTTGCGGGCACAGCTATCATGTTATAGACCGATAAACACACCCACGGGAATAAACATATCACGAGAATGAGCGGATAGCACATCAGTTCTAAATGCATGCGGATCCCAAACTGTCTCAGTTTGTTTATCACCGAAAGATAGCAAAACCCAGAATACAATACGACTATAGCCGCAGTGAGATCCGAGACGATGAAGTCTCTCCAATCAAACTCTTTTCCATTGGAATAGTGAAGACACCCTCCGTTGCCAGGATAAACTTGATAGTATTGAATAACGACAACGAAGATTCCAAAGAGAATTCCTGATAGAGTTGATATCCAGATGTAAGGCTTTATGTAATGGACGACAGCTTGACCTTCTCCTCGTTTGACGCTGCTGTAAAGGCAATGACCGAAGCAGCAGGTCCAGACCAATGACCCTGCATACCCAATATAAGTGAAAAATGCGTAGGTTTGACAGAGAAACAAGTTCTCTTGGACCCAAGAGCCGATTAGAGGTGTAAAGTTATACAAGATATCCATAAGTGACAGTCCAATCACCATTTTATTTAGAGAGTAACCTGTCTTTTTGAGGAGAAGTGTGGTGATTAGATTGAAAAAACACCCGATTATTGATAAAGTGTTTGTGGTGATCGTGGCGATCAGCAGTGCGTTGATCTGGCTTGGAGTGTACCCCAATCGGAGCACATAGCGAGCACTTATCAGCAAGCTCATTTGTTTAGCAAAGCAACAATTCGTTTTATTGTTTGAAATAATCTAAAAAATAATTGGATCAAGATCTTACTCGGTTAATTTCAAAGGAATTTTCGTAAACGAATTTATTTTCTGAAAACTTTCACTCCTGACTCTTTTTTCGTAAAATATAAAACTAAATTGGCTCTTGGAAAAAAAAAAATGATAAATGAAATTTTCTATTAATTGATGAGGGGTATGACCTTTGTTTGATACTACTACTCATGTAAAGCGTTGTGAAACTCAATATATCGACCATCAGTCTCATTTCTCTCCAAAAAAAGGGATAAAATAGTGCGATTAAGTCTTCTTTGGAAAATGAGCATGTATATTTGTCAATGAGATTACATGGTTAGGATATCTAATAAAAATCATTCATTATATTAAAATCAGGAAGAAAAATATGCAATTTACAGAAATATTACAATAAAATAAATGAAATAACATCCAATTAGTGGGCTTAAAACGCTATTGGGGTTATATTCTTATCTCAAAAAGATAGTACGAAGGATTTTTACAGGACGTATTCAAGTATCTTAATAATGCCATCAGCTCCACCTAACACATCATATTTCAGCCAACATGAAATAAAATTCGGTTACCTGTCGCAATTGTATCTTTTCCAGGGTGATGGAACACCGTCAAAGCTCCTTCATCATACTTTTTACTATGGATCTAGAACACCGTCAGATATAAACCCTCTAACCAAGTAAAATTACATTCAGCTCGGAAACACAACTGAAAGTTCTTAAATCCCAGGTTCTCAGGCTACCATCATGCGAAACTGAGAACAGGTGATTTCCGTTTTTCTTCGCTGCAAGTCCTGTGACAGCATCGTTATGCCCCACAATGGAGTTAATCAGTTTTCCTAAGCAATAGAATGTAACACAATGCAAAAGCCCTTAGCTATTACCTGAATTTGGGTCTAAAAACAGAATTCTTTTATCTTCATGCCCACTGATCAGCATCTTCATCGATTCGTGAGAGATAACCCTATTCATATTGTTTAATTCCTGTTTGAGGAGGCTAGTATACTTATTTAATTGGGAACTTTGGCCTTTTGAGACTAGAGATTTCGAGAACGGTATTTGGCTCACAAGTTTCGTCTATCATAAATTTTCATTTGAATCAGAGGGCATTTAGCTCAGTAAATTACATTCTCAGCGTCAAATAAGGCCAAATGATTGGACTCGACGAATCCCGCTGCAATTCCACAGAATCGACCCGTGGTCCAGCAAATCGACGTTGGAATATCATAAATACCACTGCTTGGGTTCTTATAGCAGATCGCACCAAGCATACAGCCATTGACCAGCTCGGAATCCGTCTCGGGATCATCAAATGAAGTCTTCCATATTTTTATCGTGCCATCAGAGCTCGAAGAAGCCATTACACTCTATCAAACGAGATAAACGATGGCGAAATTACTTCAACTTTACCTCAATAGGATGATGATTTAACTCCCAAACAACATCCTCATGCGCATTCCAGGTCCCCACTAGCATGTTCAGGTTTCCACATGGCCCATAATTATTCACGAGATCAGGATGCATAAGATTCCACGCTCGAATTACTCCTTCAGTGCCTGCGGTAAATAAATAATTCTCCTGACACGCGGAATCTTTGTCCATTTGGTTCCCTGCAATCGCAAAAACAGGTCCTGTATGCACTCTCATCGTATAGTACGGATCAACGTGCGACGTCTCCCCTGCTGCTGATATCTGTCTGACATCCCAGAGCTTCACCATGCAGTCTTCCGACACGCTTGCAAACACAGGGTCCTTCGCTGAGAAAAATAACCCACGGACGCCATCCATATGACTTCGCAATGTGCATTTCGGTGTAATGTTGTACTCCTGAGGGTTTTAGAAAAAGGTTAAAAATAAATCAAAGATCTCAGAAAAGGTACCTTTGCTGTTCCTGTCATGAGTCTGGTCCTTGAATTGCTTCTATTCCGCGATTTAGGTAGATTATGGCTGATATTCTCCACCGCATTTTCCGCGTTCATTTGCTTTCTAACGCCTTCGACCAATGCATGCTTCTGCGCGAGAGAAATCCTTGTGATAGACTCCGTCGGGTTGAATTTAAGCGTCTGGCTCGTGTTCGCTTTAGCACCTTGGGTGGCATCTTCTTGCACAGATTCATGAGGATTGGTGATTTCGCTTACAAATGGCTTCACTCGGCTTTGGGAGATATTATTGAACGAGTTGTTTCCGTTAGAAATTGAAGAATGATTCAGCATGCTGGTTTTATCGCCTGCAGAGATGTTTGGAGACGCGAGGCTATCATGCTGCACCAGTTTGCTCTCATTATTGCTGCACATCCGTGGACCAGTCAGCTTGTTTGATTTCCCCACGCTTGATACACTATTCTGCCTTGTTAGGGTATTTTTGTTCGATATCTCATTCGTTTTCGTGTTGTTTGAGTACGGCTGCTGAGCGACCTTTGTCATTGCGGTGTTTCCTTTTTTCTCTGGCTGCTTGCCTCTCTGCTGCTCGGAGTTTTTCGATTTCTTCGCTTCAGGAGAAAATTCTGAAGGGATCGGGTCCTTAAACCTAGCGCCAATGATAAACGCATGTATTCGAAGGAAATGCATACTGGGAACTGTTATCAAAGGTTGAAGGGATGATAATTGATGAAGTGATCGAGTTTGTAGTTGTAGTGGTGTGGATTACGCTGGGAACGAAGTCGCTTTTCACTCGGTGGTGATGATGATGGTGCGGGATATTTTCTTTGTTATCGCTCTTCTTCAACAGCGTCTTGCTCCTAAAACAATGAAATTAAGCTATTCAGACTCCACAGATACTTACTTTTCAAGCGCGATCTCTTCTTCGAGAAGTTGGACGCGTTTGTTTAAGAGTTCGATTTCTTTGTTCTTTAGTTGAACTTCTTGGTGAACGCAATTGATTTTTTCCTAGCAAAACGAGCAAAATTGAGTGTTTTCAGAGAGAGAGATTAAATCTACTTGGAGTTTTTTCCGTTCGACCTTCCATTCGTTAGCTCGCTCTTGAGATGCGTTCATTTGGGCATTGATGAACTCCATGACTCCGTTCCATGAATAGTTGCCGTTGCTGTCACAAGAGATCATCTCAGCGAGCTGGGTGTTAAGGTTGAGGTATGGATTTAGGGGTGCGGTCATTCGGAGGGAGAAAAGGATCGCAGATTCTGGTGATGAGTGTGACTGAGGTATTCGATAAAATTCAAATTCTGAACTACCCTTTGCTTTAATTATTCTGTTAAAAACAGATAATCAAATTCTCTGCGCTCTAATTCACTGGGTGAATTATCAAGCAAACAAAATCGTCGAGTGAGTATCTCAGTAATTATGAGACTGATGATCTTTACTCTGTTAGAAGGAAGATTATTATTTATATTCCAGAGCATAATCTGAATTATAGTAGATCTCAATCGAATTAATTGGTAATAGACCATCATCTCATTGAATGACTATTCTGCATGTTGTCGGGTGGTTTCAATGGTTTTATCATGATTCAAGTTGCAAGATATAGTAAGGTATTTTGAGCAAGTTGGGACTAAACAAAAGAATCAATGTATATGTAATGAATCACACTGAAATAAATTGTTTACCAATAAAATTTTCGTTCTCTTCAACCTCGGTTGGTGACGAACTTCTGAATTATCAAATCTAACTCACAACCAAGACTGACCCAAAGACTTGTTTACAAACTTTTCGACTATGACAACTCCAGAAACTCTCAATTCAAAGCGGCTTTTCAAATCAGTTTCCCATTCGAGATCACTCAGCAGCACATCCGCCAAAAACCATAACGCGAAGTTAGTTCCGACCGTTATCGTTGACAATATCGTGAACCACCACCCGATTTATAAAATATCAATTGACTACGAATCGCCTCATACGGTAAAAGCAATGAAAAATCTTGGAATTAGCTCAGAAATGTGTTCAGTCAAGTACTGCTATCCAAATTGCTCACATTGCTCATTCTTTCATAAAAGACCACTGTATTGCTTCGAGCAAACTCATAAAGATATCGATAAAAGACATCTCGCTTTTTTGTCCCACGTTAACAGCGCATACGGTATGCATTCAGCTTCATAGGGGTTTCTTCATGTTTATTCGCTAAGAGAACGTTCAGAAAGTAATCGAAGAAAAAAACCGGCTGATAGCAATTGAGGAAAAGTCCTCGCCATCGCGGCACCTCAGATTAGCTACATCAGAAAGCGAGTTGGGTATCTCTCAATTGAGCTCTGTTTCGGGGATAAAGAAACTTGAGGTCATGACTTTCGAAGACCGCTTCCAAAAAGTGAAAGAAAAATATGACAAGCAACGGAAAATAATGACAGTAAGAGCTCCTTCTATCCAACCATGAAGTTTCTTGTTGCAGGTAAGAGGGCTAGAGATCCTCAAAAACGATAGAGAAAGGCTCGAAAAGCTGCAGAAGCTGAAAAATAAATCAGATGCTCACGACAAATACTTTCAGAGCAAGAGCGCCGAGAGAGTAAAGCTCTTTCCAAACAGAGAATTCTTTATTGTTTGTTAAGTTGCGACATATTGAGGAAAATAAAAGAATAAGAGATGAATTCGCTAGTCTGGTGAGACAACGACGCAGAGGCGACGAGAGAGATCGGCAGGATATTTACACAAAATACACCAACGATTATTCAGAGGACAAGAAGAGAAAAGAGCACCAAATGAAGGAGTATTACGAAGAGTTAGATAAAAAGTGGGAAAGAGAGCGCACAGAGACTCACCAGCGAAGAGCTTACATTGAAAGAGTATCTGGTGCTATTACCATCAGTTTTAAAGGTTTTATTAGCATGAATTGCGAATGACGCTGGCGCTGGAGAACGAGTTGAAGCAGAAAAGTATTTCTTTCTGGTAGATCTAATCGAGGTTGATTTTTTGTAAAGGCGATCATCACGAGAAACTCCTTCGGGGGATCAAAAAAGAAGAGAAAGCTGTGTTAGAAGAAGCAAGCCAACAGATGCAACTTAAATTGGAGAGGGCTAAAAAGCTAAAAGACGAGGTTTCAGAGCAGCGGTTTAAAAAATTTATCACAGCGTTAGAGAGCAGAAAGCAGATGATCGTAACTGTTATGATGACAACAACTGTAGCGTTTGTGTAGGAGCAATCGAGGAGGCAGCTGGAAACGAAATTTGAAAAGAAAATAGTAGAAAAAAATCAGAGGCGTACACATGTCTTGGAAAACTTGGACAATATGCGCAAAATATTTGGGTTCACTTTCTATCAATAGTCGGCAAAGCTCATCCTTCTATATATATATACAATCTAGAGACAAGTTGAGGTCTGAGGAAGTCCGGGCAGATTATCGGCAACAAAAAGTCGAGAAAAACTTAGTATTAACGCATAATCGCCAATTGAGACTTAACAATGCTAGGAAAAGCTAAAAAAGGACTATCAGGAGAAGGTCGAAGAGAAAAGAGCAAAGTTTAATAAATCGCTTGACCTCTCTGCAATTGAAGCGAAAAGCGTGATTTAGTCTCCTGAGTAGCACCCTTTAACAGTCATTTCAGATCCAGGAAGCAAAGGCTGCTAAGATTCTTTCAAGACATAGAAACATTCAAGATCGTGCCAAAGAATTGCAAAGGTCTAAGGAAGAACTCGAGGATTTGTCAAGGTATGTCCTGGTTATCTTTACATTGGTTGAATTGCTCCTTTGGAATTTAGAATGAGCACTCTTCAACTCGCAGAAGAGAGAAACTCAATTCTTGGAGCCTCGGCTCGGATTGTCACGAGAAAATGTTCTCCTCTCAAGGCGCTCAGGTATAATGACAAGCATCACTAGTTCTAATTCCTTTTGAAGCGAATTCAAACGAAAGACGAAGCTAAGTGACAATGAAGTGGAATTTTTCATCACATTTCAGGCGATCCCAAAGAATCCAAAGGCTGAATCTGAAAATACCAACGAGGAGGAGAGATCACCTGTCCTAAAATAGAAAAGTTTTTTTGTTTTGAACAATGAGAACAACGTTAGCCCAGCTAACTCAATTTTATTTGAAAGGCCCTATGACGTGGATAAATAATTAAGAATGGAATGAAGTTAATTATTTTAACAGTATCTCAAACGAAAAACGAATAGAATCTGACATTTGGAGTATTTAATTATAGTGCTTGGTACTTAAGACTGCGATCAGAGAATCCTGGTTATTTTTAAGCTTTGAATATTAATTGCCTGAGCTGAGTGAGCGAGTCTCCTTCCTCTTGGAGAGATCTCTTTCAGCTATTTATGGTGGAAAGGCAGGTAATTTTGAAAAAACGCCATTTTAGGATCAGGCACAATTAATGAAAAAGATCTAAGAGGTGACAGCTCCATTGAAGCGTAGAAGTGGGATGGCATGCAACGATCTAATTCAAGAGATTTTCAGTTCAAACTCTCTGAAGACTAAGAATGCAACTGAAAATGTTGGTATGTAAGGTGTGTTTCTCGCCTCTCCTCTTCTCGTGTTCAGCTTAGTTGAGGAGCTCAGATTGCGAAATGCTTTAATACGAGCAATAGAATAATAATATGAATAGCAAGTTCCCGGTTAGCAAAGCGTTTAATGATCAAAACAGCTAATTCACATATTTAAAGCTAGATGACGTAGAAAACAATAATTATCATTTTTAAAAAATGCAAAACAAGGTCTGCTACGGCGATATCTTATATATCCAATACAGTCATCATCCTCGTGAGAACTTGTTGGTGTTCTCTGGAGGATTTTTCGACGACACGATTTTTGCGAGTGAGGCGCCAAATTTCACATATCTGCCGTTTAAATCGAGTCATTTCGTCGTTTTACCAAGTATCCTCTCGAATACTGACGAGTTAGGATTTCTTGGGCAATTGCAAGAGCATTTGCAAGTGCATTCATTAGAGGTTGGAAAAACGCCAACAGCCTCACAAAGCCTGGGAAAGAAGATCATTGACACTGTTATTGGAAGGACTTCAGAAACTAAAAAAACTCCAAAGGGACTTGCTCTATTCTCTGAAAAGTTAATTCAAATCGAAGAGAGGAAAGTAGAGGAGCCGAAAAAGAGAGAAGTGGTGAATCGATTAGGTAAAATGGCGGAAGAGTCGAAAGCACTTCTAGGTAAGGCACTGGATGCTGTGAGTGAATCTTCTCAGATGGCTGCTGGATTGTCATATATCGATGCTGAGTACAAAGAGAAAGTGAGAATTGAAAATTTCAGAGCCGAGAGAATGAAGAATTTGAACGCACAAATCCTCAGCGACTCGTTTGGTAAGCAAGTGAAATACGGCGAGAACATCTTGCTCTACCATTGCGAGTCTCGACAGTTCTTATATTCAACTGATGAACCTGATACTCTTGATAACACACTACAAAGACTTGGACTGAGACCGGATATTTCCACAGAATGCTATTTCAGATTTGAAATGCTATCAAAGTACGGCAACGTCGGCGAACTCGTACTTTACGAGGCTCCAATGGCGATCGTAACGAATGAAGGCCATCACCTTCAAATCAGCTCTCAAGTGATTGTTAACAAGAAGAATCTGCCTGATATGCATTTTACTGACGAGATGAAAGCGATCCAACCACTTAGCGTCAACGAGATCCCAAAAGGAGCGGAGCAGCTTGATGAGATAT
>ENA-UOUE01000160-UOUE01000160.1-compost-metagenome-genome-assembly--contig:-NODE-160-length-54758-cov-15.715568_pt1 | contig 54758 bp, 23 predicted proteins | sample MGYA00238146_ERZ747223 | MGnify/ENA primary metagenome ERZ747223 (study PRJEB28781, sample SAMN06268865) | compost metagenome | isolation source: single cell | place: USA: California, Emeryville, Joint... | reverse complement strand
TATACGCAATTAACGAAGCTGAGATGAACTTTTGTCTTTCTTCACAAAGATGTTTCATATTTGCTACCTATAAAATCGATGTTGTTGGCCTTTAAATGGTAAAGTTGAATATAACCCACCTGAGCAATCGGGGCCAAGTAAATCGATCTCATTTCAAAATAAGCTCTTAACAGACTTTTCGAGTTCGTATCTCGGGAACAAGCTTTGATATAACAAGGGGAAGAATTGCTGTTGAAAATGAAAAAAGATTTTTCTATCTGTTCGATGCCAAATAGCGACTTGTCTCGTGGATTTTTGGTTGGATTTATTTCATAAAAAAGAATTTGTATTGGAGTTTTAGGTACTGGATGCAGATGTTGATAGCATCCAATATCGGGGGACCCAACTGTCGTAATGACATGCTATTCAAATCAATTGAATCTGGTAGACGTTGAAAAAAAGAGTCGAGTCCTTAAAGAATCAGTGACTCTTGACACCAAAGCTGTAAAATTGTGAAGCCATTAAGTGAGCCTTAAAATCTTAGCTTATAGTCCGAAAACTTTCAGAATTGAATGGCACCCATTTGGGAACTTGCTAGCGTCTTGTGGAGGAGATAACGATATCAAACTCTTTGATAAGCGAAAAAGAAAAGTAGTGAAAATCAATGTTCTAATGGTGAAAAAAGGCGTTTCTGAGCTCTCATGGAGAGAACAGAGAGCCATCAATGGAATCTTGGGAATTTTGTTTCTGAAAAGTAGAAATCTCATGGTGATATCTTCAGCAAGTAGCTCAAAATATAAGAAATTGGTCAGAGTGATGCTAATGAGGATATCTAACCTCATAGAGACGAGAAAGCGAAGAAAATAATATGTATGACTCTTTGTTTTATTTTGTGATAATTTGAGATATCTAAAAGTGAATTGATTAAACGAAATTTCAATTCAGGAAGTTGTAAAAAGTTAATACTACTGATTTCTCATCAGAAAATCATTAATTGAACAAAACTTCTTTAATCGGTTCTTTTTAAAGGAAAAAAGTCTAAATGGAAAAGATTTGACTCAAAATATTGCTTCCACTGATACAAGCCGCTTGAAGTTCATCACCAAAGGATATTTTTATCAGATTTGGACACCGATTATGAACACCAGGAAGAATTAAGGCACAGGCAAACTAATAATTCGAATTTTGCTTGCTAGATGCTTCCTTAGTCCCAACATTAGCGTTTTTTTTAATTCAGCAAATTGTTCGAGTCCACCTAATTTTACCACTGAAATGCAGCATTTTGCTGGTAACTTTTGAAACCCTTGCTGTTTGTGAGCCAGACAGATATCTCGTATCCAGCAGCCCACCACTCTTCATCTTGAATGAATGATATCGAACCTTTAGATTCTCCGTCAGAGGGTTAATCTGATAATAGTAAAATAATCCGCACAAGCTAAAAATTGAAGGTACTGCTGTGTTAATAAATTATAATCCTCATTTATTATTCCGAAAACAAGCATATCCACTCATCAAGATGATCGAAGAGAAAGCTGGAAATCAATTGTTGGCCTGGTCCTCCGTAGATACCAACAAGATCTGCATCGGCGCTCCTGAATCCGAAAGTCTCTATGCTACTTTCGATGGTGCGCTCCTCAAGAGCCAACCTAAAGGTATTTCTGATCTTCTTTAATGCTACACTTACTTAATTCTCTTTCCATTACCAGAGGCAACCACTCACTTGGCCAGTATCCCTGGATCCAACCAATTAATCTCTTTAATCCACGGAGATCAATCTGCTAACTTCCAAATTATCGATACCTCATCCAAGGGCGTCAAAAAACTCATTTTTGAATACCAAGAAGTCTCCGGACGTACATATCTAAGCATGAACCTTTCTCACATCTGTTTCATACAGCTGTTGGCAAGGGAGACATCGCATACAACCATAAAAAAGGCTGCGCTGCTCTGATTCCAGTCCAAAATCAGACCGCCTACCACTTTTTCGATTTCGACAGCATGAGCGTTGTCCGTTCATCAAAATGGCCAAAAGAGCACACTGGTAGACCGTTGCAGTGTTTGATTTACCTCTTACCATTCAATTACAATAGAAAAAATCTCATCTCTCAGTTTTGATGGAGAAGCCAAGTTTATTGCCTCTATCGACCATAATGGTAACCTGTTGGTCTCAGAGGTCAACTCTGATGAACCTAAATTCGTTCTCCCTGTGAAGAAATTCGAACCTCAAAGTAATAGGACTCTTAAACCCAAGGTCCTAATTAATTGCTTTTATTTAGGTGAAACCAACAGAGTTAGATGGAACCCAATCCCAGGTGACCCAACTGTGTACGTCAAATACGATTTCTGGAAACTGAATATCCTTGACGTCGAAAAGAAAGCCCTTACTTTGACTGAAGATGTCCTCATTGATAGCTTATGGCGTACAAAATACGACATCATTCACAGTTGACTAATCTGGGCTTTACAGTTTGCTATTGGATCGATGTTAGCCCTGATGGAAACCTTGTCATCGGCGCTGGTGAGGCCACTGATATCCAGGTATTTGACAAGAGAGAAAACAAGATTGTCAAGAAATTCGAAGATGTTAATCCAGGTAAAAGATGCCTCTCGTGACTTAAATTAATGAAATTTTTTTTAGAATGCGCTCAATGCGGTAAGTTTAATCACGACGGATCATTGATTGCCGTTGCTGCTGAAGATGCAACAGCAAAAATCATTGATTTTGCATCAGGAAAAGTCATCTACAAAAAACCAACAGTTGATAACAGTAAACATTATTTTCCTTGAAAGAGAATTTGAATTGCTTCAAAATAAATAGAATTCGCACATTCTGTTGCTTTCCTGTAACCGAGAAATAATCAAGCGAGCGAATCAGAACGGTGAATGCTCAAGACCTTATGATTATCATAAATATAAGGAAAATTTTCATATAAAACAAGCAATTAATACATATCTTTGATTAAACAAAATCATACGAGCATTTGCCATTCATAATAATTTACTCTAAACGAAATGTTGATGGCACCATCATAAAAAATAAGCAATTTTCTGAAAAGATTCTTGCTGAAATTGATCTTCTAAATAAGTTCCTCGATAGATTACTTTTGCAAGAATTCTTATGCGGTATGCTGTCAATTAATTAAGGTTTTGCTTTAGAATATTGTTAATTAAGGAAAAAATTTTACAGTAGAGTGTTGCAGCCCTAGCACTCGTTTTTCAACCATTAATTCTATCGAAATTGCATCATTTTGTTGAGGGTGAGAGTGGTAACCACCATCATTAGAGGCCAGTATCTACATGAAATTTTTTTTTTCAAACAATGCTGAAAAATGAAACTTCGCTTCGTTAAACTTGGGTTATTCGATTTTGAAGCTCTGAATCACTAGAGAGTTCTCATAAGTGCTTGCTTATAATTCACTAGAGAACTCACTAGAGAACTTTGATTTATTAACAACTTTTTGATCGCAAAAAAACAACAATTTATTTAAAAACTATCCGGAAAAGCATACAGCAACTCGGACATGATTTCCAAAGATTCATCAGAAAAATCCAATGATATTCCCGACCTGAATGGCTTGGCAGGGAAGAGCAACACTCTGCAAGAGCCTCCATCGAAAAAGCCAATTTTTAATGTTGAATCGAAACCGAACAAGCAAAAAACCAAAGTTCTTGAACAAAAACTCGAGAATAAGACCAAGAATGAGAGTGTAAACTCACAACATGATAAAAAACCTCGAGTTTCTAATCAATCGGAATCGAAGTATATTGATCAAGATAAAGAGCCTTTCCTTGTAGATGTTTCATTGGTCGATAACAAGGAAGACTCTCAATCCTTTGACGATGAGCTCGATGGGAAGAATGACCAAGTCAAACGCAACGTTTTGGATCCAATTCAGAATGACATTACGTCCAACGAAATACCGTCAACATTGACTTCAGAACATTTGAATGACACTAGCTTCCCCGGAGAAATGATAGAAACTAGCTATAGCGAACCAACAGGAAGAGACTCTCATCATATATTGTCTTATTCCGAATCAATCCAACAGCTGGATTCAATAACCAATACAAAAAAAGATGCCTCCATGAAGCAGAGGTTTGGACTGTCTGAGGAAGAAAACAAACAAGCCAATGGCTCGCAAAACGAATCCTGCCATTCAATTTCCTCTAAGGCCCTGCAGAGTCCTAATTTTCCAACCTTTGGCGATGTAATTCCGATAAAAAGCCTCACTAAAGACTTAAAGAATTGGACGATCTACGCAAGAGTTTCTAACAAAACTGAAATTAACAATTTTCGCAACAAACAAGGGCCTAACAAAGAGGAGCGAAGAGTTTTCTCCGTGGGTTTGGTTGACCTGTCTTCACCAGGGGGCGAAATTTGCCTGGCGTTTTTCGATGCATACTGTGACTGTAAGTATGAGTTTATGAAGGTAGGAGGGTCGTACTTGATCTCTGGAGGGTTGGTTGAGAAAGCTACAAAACCGAGTCATGGCAACAAGCATCCGTTTTATATCATAGCGAATCCCAAGAACGCGCCTATTTGCATTGTAGAACATCAGGATGAAAATCAATATCAACAACCAGTAGTCTCAAAGGATGTTAGCAAGGAAGAGCTTGTGTCATTTAAAGCTGTAGTGAGAAAAATCGGGCCTAAAGAGTGGCCAAAGGGAATATTACGACGGATTATTATGTTGCAAAATATGAAGACCCTAAAACATGTCTGTCTCGTACTGTGGGAAGATAATGCGGATAATTTCAAATTCAATGTGAATGATATAATCTTTTTGGAGAATTTTAAATTTACAGAGTATAAAGGGAATTTAGAGCTTAAACGGACGATTAAGTCAACATTTTATTACTTGGGAAGGGGGAACTAATGGTATTTTGTTTATTGTAAGAGTAGATGAATATCTAAATTATGTGTAAAACTGATAGAATGAATATCTCATTGAAATTGTATTGTAAGTTGTCAGTGAAAGTGGTTGATGTTTCTAAACATTTAGTTAACTTTATAAATGCTTTCGAAATTTGAACACTTTGAGACCCCTATAATTAGTCGAAATGCAATTTGCCACAATATGACGTTATTTTCTTAGAGTTTGTTGGAAATGAGCTAATGAAATGTTTCAACCGATTGCTTGGAGCTTCATACCATTGGAAGTATCTATTCTGTGGTCAGTTGTTACTTCTTTCAGTTCGCAGATTCTTTCATTTTTTCTTGGTGAATGGCCATGCAATGCGTCGCAAACAATGAAAAAGCTACCTTTACGACTGGAAGTAAATTTCTTTTTTTCTGGATATGAGCTGAAAGAATCAAAGCAGACAAAAATTTGATATCAACTGCTGCTTGAAGATTAACTATAGTAATAATAATCAGTAAATTTCAAATCTTGCGCTTATATTTTCATTAAAAGAAAAAAAGACCACCCAAGATATTTAGTTATTCATAGAGTATTAACGAAGAATTATTATTCTTATTGAAGCAACTTCGACAAAACTATTCCTCAAAACAGCTCTGCTTTCAAGTGAATAAAAATTATTGAATAAAAGAGAGCCTGTCTGGTCGATTCAGTTTTCCTGGTCTGGCATGCTAAAACGAGAGAGCAAATTTTTAAGGTGCCTACAATGAGTCCGACTCGTCGGCAACAGCTAAATCAGAAAACAGGAACATCATTGAAATTGAAAGGAGTTAGTAAATCAACACTTTCAGTGATGCTGCATTATTTCTAATAAACATTGGCTCAACTCTCAAAGAGAAATCCTCATTAGCTGACATTTTAATTTTAACAGAATGGTATTCAAAAAAGCAGCGTTATAATCCCAGCTCAAGAAATTTATAAGTGATTTTCCTATCATCATAGCTAATGAGAGTTCAAGTCAGCTTTTTGGCAACGAAATTTCTTAAGCAGCATGCTCATTCTCAACTTACATAATGAATTCCGTTGAAGTTCAGAATATAAATTTTTATCAGGTATGTAGTTCATTCATCTCTTTAGCACAAAAATTTTTGCACATACAACCATTTAGCAGACACCAATAGGATTAACGGCCAATTTAGATTGAGTTCTCAGACGAAATGTCTGTTCAGCAGGTAGTTCATTCGCTATTGATTAATACAAGAAAAAAGACCAAAAATTAACAATAGATTCCGAAAGCAAAAGAAGAATTGTATTAAGCCATATTACTCTCAATGAGAAAGTCACCAAATATCAAATCACACATTCTTAGTAATCTGTTCCGCTTGAAGATGCCATTAGAATAATTTTCCTCAAACCTTACATATTTCTCAGAGGAAATAAGATTAAAATTTCTCATCTCTCGATTATTTACCATGAACAGTTAATAATTGCTTTCCAGACTATGCTCCAAGCGAGTTTTCGACGTATAAAATTCTATAACTAAAATTTTAGGTGATTTTCTGCTCATTGATTGAGAAAATTAATGCTGAACATTATGAAGTCCTCTTTTCATAATATCATTTCAATCTGGTAACAATATATAATTGCTGAGGTATGAAACCGAGTTAAATAGATACCATCTTTATTTTCTTAATGCGTTCTTAATAGGAGATAGCAGTGCTATCGCTAAATGATTTTAATTCGTTTTCATTCTCAAAGATATAAACGGTCAAAATTTTAACTGGTCAATTAATATACTAATGAGAAAAGCTTCAATGGAAAATTAATTTCAAGAAACAGTCTCTCAGTATGAAGCGAAGAAAATCGATCGTCGTCCACAAATCATTCGTCGGTTCTTCCAACCTCTTCGAACTAAATTGTAAGATCTCAGCTCAATAGAAAGTTTTCTCGCTGATTAGGTAAATCCTCTGGGTTCTTTCCTAAATTTCCACAAAGTCCCCGAGATGAAAGAAATCTAATGTTGAGATAAATGTTGGATTACAAGCGAGTCTCTTCCCCCCCAAAAAAAACTTAAAACACCAGATACCATTGAAAGAACCAATGAAAATTTATATAAATAGAAGCACATATGACCCCCCTCTTGAAGATTCGAAGCCTTAATATCATCGGCAGACTGAAACTAGTTTTTTTAATATGTTGGTATTTCCATGTGCTTTACGGTAAACTGAAACTCTAAACAAATTACTTTGCGTTGGTTTGTTAATACAGCGTTTAGAAAAATCAAACGCACGTATAAAACCTAATTAAAGGCAAATTGTGCAATTAATTTCAAAAAAGCCTCAGTCTTCAAAGCTAAATTTGTGGTCGAATAATGCTGGTCTCATTCTTTGCTGATATTTTCTGCAGTTCAACTCGTAAGGAGTCCAGCTCCAAATCCACGTCCTCCTCACAGGTATTCAAGCACTAAGATTGCATTTCAATTTTGTTCGCAGAGAAAATACCTTGTCCTCGATCTTGACGACACCCTAGTTTACTGCAGACAAAAGGAATTCGAATCCCATGAGTTGAATTTTACAGTATAACCGCAACAATTCCTTTTTTCAATAATTCTCGTTATTCAGCTTAATGAGGGAGAGAATACCAAAACGTTTTATTTGGCCAAACGGCCCTACCTCAATGAGTTTCTAGAGGTAATGTCCAATCATTATTCGATAATGGTTTACACAGCAGCTGAAGAAAATGTATTTAGCCTTTTTCTCTTATTAAACATCATTTAACGCTCAATTACTATAGTATGCGATCACCATCTTAAAAGAGTTGAAAATCAACCGATTTGTAAGGCGATTGTTTCATCGTAGTCACTTGGTAAGCGTATATGACGGCTCTTGGACAAAAGATCTCTCCATACTGGAGATACCCATGCAAAATGTTCTACTTGTTGATGTAAATAACCTGCCACAAGGCTAGCAGCTAATATTTTTTGCAAAGGACTGCATTAGGCATTCTTACCTGCAACCGGAAAACTTTTTGCATATTCAACAGTTTTGCGGAGAGCGAGAGGATGAAACACTGTTGGATCTTATTCCATTCTTAATTAAGCTCGCGGGAGCAGTTGATGTGAGGAATGTAGGGCACCGTTATAGAGAATACATGTTTAACAAGAGGAGAAAAGAATTAACGGATATTCGCAAATTTAATGAAGAGAAAGTTGCCGATCGAGATGAAATTGCTAGTGAAAGCCAAACTAAACCTCTAATATCAAACTCATTGTCACAGAAAGAACCAATAAATCCTCTAAAAGAGACGGAATTTTGTAAAAAATAGGAAGAATAGCACCATTTTGTATCAAAGAACTATATTAATGATAAAATTCTTTATTATTCTGTTAAATTTTCATATTCAAACTTCATCTGCGGTAACGTGGAGTCACATTTTGGATATCAATGAATTTTGAGTCTAATCATCTCGTTTAAGCTACTTCTGGTATCAGGAATAATAATGGAGGACAGCAGCTTGCATATTATGTTCTATCAATCATATGCAGTCTCACAAATAGCGATTTTGATAGAGCAATCAATACTTCGGGTGATTCGTTCTTTTCAATCATGGAGAAAGTGTTATGAAAAATTTTGTGCACTGTTCAATTTCTTTTCGTAATTGTAGATTAGATATTACGAACTTAAAATAAAGCCAGTCAATACAAAATTATTGTGTATTTCTACAATAATTTCCGGCAAAAGATGGAACCAAGAGACGAGACCAGTAAACTCACACTCGGAATTTTCGATTGATTTCTTACAAATAGCCTTTTGCCTTGATAAGTTTGGGGCTGCATGGACTACGCTTAACTCAAATATCATAAGAATTCACGATTTTGAGACAAAAGCAACTTTATCTGTCGACCCTTGCTTGCAAATACCTCCAGGTACACTTATCATTGAAATAAACAAACTGAGTAGTAGGAGGTTGGAATGTTGTAGAAGCTATCCCAGACACAAACTATCTTCTCTGCTCATTCTCGAAAAAAATGTCAGCGTTCAGGCTAATCGAATCAGACACCCGCAAAAGCGTTTTTTCATTCGAATACGAGCTCGGAGGTAATTTATTTGTAGCTTATTGAAGCCATTGTGCTCACATCATCATTACTAGAAATACCCGATGCCGCTGTCAGCAGTAAAACGAAAATGGTCGCACTTCTCAGCGTTCAGGACGGCGTGCACTATCATCTTTTTGACACAACCGGGTTGGAGATATTGAAAAAAGCACGGTGGCAGCCAGCGCACAAAAGTTTAAGAATTCGACTCTCTCATATTTACCTTTTCCCCTCCAATAGGTGGCATAGCGAGTCTCAGTTTCTGCTCTGAAGGAGATAGAATTGCTTCTGTTGATCAAGGAGGCACATTGGTGATTACAGATATCAAAAATGACGAAGCTCTCATGACTCAGGCGCTCTCGAAACGAAAAGGTAGAATTTCTTTTGACAAGAAAAGTTGAGTCTTATGCTATTGTAAAGATCTGACAGCGAAATGCACTTGGCATCCTATTGAAAATATAGTTGGGCTGAAATTTGAAGATTCAAAATTTAATGTGCTTGATGTGGAAAAGAGAGCCTTGTTGCATAAATCCCCCATCGATCTCTATGAAAATAGTATCTATTTTGTCGAAATACAGCTGACTTATTAATGTGAAAGTGTACTGGATCGAATGGAGAAAAGATGGCAATCTTTTGTCAATAGCAGGGAAAGGCAAGGAGATACGAATTTATGATAGAAGGGCTGGGAAAATCGTGGATACTTTGGATGAGATACATACATCTGGTAAAGTCACATTTATCGTGAGTCAAATTAATACGTACTAGGCAAACCAATAATGGCAGCGAGGTGGTCTCCTTGTGGAAATTATCTACTGACAGCCTGTAGAGACAATATGATCAAACTCACTGAGTTTAGTAGCAGGCGAGTGATCCATGCGACTCAAACTGTTGAGCGTAATACTTGTTCAATTTTATTGTCTTTTTCTCACTTGCTCTTTCTAGCTTGGGTTAGCACTGTGAGTTTCACGTAGAAAGGATTAGTCCTCCTGCTATTTGAGGACGGTTGAGAAATCAGAGACATAACAATTCGAATTTCTTTCTCGCAGGGATTGCTGCAATTTACTCATATTATCAGCAAATTGGACTTTGGACTTGTGCTTTTTTACAAAGAAAATAGAGAGACGCTTTTGTAGTAGTTCCTGTTCATAGAAGGATGCTTTGAATTTTTTTTTTTTGGATTGTACACGTATATAGATCAAACGAGAAATATTCATCAAATTTATTTTTTATTTTTTTTGAGAGGATTGTATCATACCGAAATTTGAACTTAACAATAGACTTTGTTTTCCAGCCATTTCGAGGTAACAGAGAACAAGGTTTCGCAGTAAAGGGAAAATAGGATTTTATTTGATTTCAAGGGGTGGGCCGATCGACAGAATCATTAAATTTCCAACATCTGATTCTTCGAATAATCTGACCTCAACAAATGGAGTCAGAATTTAATTAATCAGATCAGATTGCGACCTGCTTTACCAATGCAAGAAAAAGAAAGCGCTTCCTATAGCAACTACCTTACTCCAAAGATCGAACTCGCATACTCGGACCTCAAGCTCCTCACCGAAAGCGACTATCATCAAGTATTTGAAGGCAAATCAGTTCTCAGCAATGAATTCCATACAATACGAGCTCTCAATACCGCTTCGAACTTATTTTTACAAGATACCGACAAAGCCACCACTCTCTTCATCCAGGAACTCCTTCGCCAATGCGCCACTCATCCAGACTCCGTGCTCATCGATCATTTTGACTTCTGTGAAAACAAAATCGTCTACGTAACCCAAAAGACCCTCTCTTTGCAACAAATCCTCGAAAAAGAGCACAGTTTAATCAACGTTGATGTCGACAAAATGCTCAATGACGTCCTGAAGGACATTAATTTCCTTCTCTCCACCATCAAGCTCAGCGATGTTCTCAAGAGTATTCAGTTACAGGATATTTACCGGATCGGAGAACCTGATAATCATCGCTATTGCCTCGCTAATTGGCCACAGAACCTCCTCAGAAGCGATTTTGAAAAAGAACTTGCTCCAAATGGCAGCAAAGAAGTCTATATATTAGGAATAATGACCCTTAAGATGATGGATCAGAGCCTAACGGATACTTTGGATATGCTCACAAGCATTGAAGACACAAGTTTTTATACTGAAGTGGCAGATTCAATAATTTCTGGCGTCAAGCTCCCAGGACCAACAAAAGCATTGCTACGCAAAATGCTTATCAAAGATCCAACTCAAAGATTGAAGGCGCAAGAAATCGCTCAGACAGAGAGCAAATTAATGTCTCAAGTCTCCAAAGCACATGTGCCTCAGAGTGAAGAGTCAAAATCAAGCGATAAAATGTTAATTTGCAATAACAAATTCAATCCAAAGAACTGGACTGTAAAAAGATTTAACAAGATGGCTAATGATGTCTGGGCGTGCAATGGGAAGGCGGATGTTATCACGTTCCAGGTTTCAAACGATATTCATCTTACAGGAATCGGCCTGTATGTGCCTTGCTGTGGGACGAGTCTGTTTGGGACGATAAAAGTAGTGGAGGGTTCCGACGCAACTGGTCCCCCTGTCATAACGAAAGACGTACACATGGTCGAAGACATGCAAGAAGCGAAAGATTCGATGTATAGCGTGTATTTTGAGCAGAGTGTCGCAGTGAAAGCTGGGAAGATGATGACAATTGTCTGTGAGTTACAAAAAGGATATTCATTTAAAGGTGAAGCAGGAAAGGAAATTGCGAGGGGAGAGGATGGTGTCACATTCACGTTTTTTGATAATTCTGCATCAAAAAATGGTACCAAAACCCACAGAGGACAAATCCCTGAAATTTATTACTCAGAATAACCCGGAAATTATTTAGTCTTATATGAAGGCAATGAGTTTAAAATCCCCCAGGAATGGATTTTTTTAATTTATTTCCATTCGTTTCTGTTTGACAAACTTTGATGTTTCAGTGCCTTGCTAACTTTTAAAGAAAATCGATTCGGTGATGGTTAATTCGTTGATAATCTCTTATAGCTAGATTTGATCAGAATTAGTATCTAAAGCACCTTATAATTAATGAAAATGTCTACACACCTGAATTATCTCAAGAGCAATGAGAATATATTTGCACTATTGATAACTATATAATAATAACAACCTTATTACATATGCTGGTTCAAGCTAAATCCCTATCCTCAGGCGGCTTATATTCAAGACCAAGAAACTTAAACACATCTTCCTCAGTATCACATTTCACCGTCTTCCCTCTCCAAACAATCGCATTTTTAACTCTATTCACCGGTATCAACCCATGATCACTCAGCGAGTAACCCTTATTCCACGCGAATAACCTCATACTCTTATTAAAATTCTGCGAGCCAGTGAAATATAGCACAGCAAACGCGAAATGATCCTTCGGATATATCTTGATATCCAATCTTCGATGCAATCCCACCTCCTTAAACATACACCATCCCATATAAGTCTCACATCCATGTGGTCTCGCACTAGGTATCTTCAAATGATCAGTGATAAAATCACCTTCCATGCTTTTCACTAATTTTTCGAGGAATCCTTTGTAGGGCCCGCCGTCCTTCCGAGTCATCAGCAGGTCTGCGTCCCCTGATGTCGGCTTGCCTCGCCGATATGATCCACAGGCAACCACCTCGTAAACTCCTTTTACATCGCTTAATTCGTCAGCTTTCTGCCGCACATATTTGACGATCTCCTCCACTTCCGCCCTCGGGATTCTCTTTAGAAACTCCTCGAAGTATTTTACTCCTAGTGTTTGATGTCGGTTCAAAACCTCAGGATGTTTTCTCAAATCTTTGATAGTTCTAAAGCCCATACTGTACCATTGTTCGGCAATACGCAATCCGACGCCCCAAATACTCGTGAATAAAGTAAGTGTCTTATGCTGGTCGTCACTTTCAACTAGTCTTGCCTGACGCAATTTGCCGGTTTTTAAAATTTCCATTATTTTTTTCTTAGTTTTTTGACCCACACCCGAGATCTGGTTAAGATCTTCTTCAGTCTCTATCTTCCTAGGGAAGCATCTGATCGCGGCAATCGCTTTGTTATAACCTATGATCCTTCCTGTATCCTTCACGTTCTTGTATGTCTTCAGTACGTTCTCGAGTTCTGAAATAATCAAAGCGTTTGGGTTCGCTTTGTTATAGCCAGTTATACAATGGAATTGGTCTTTGGTTAGGTTAGGGAGCAAATTTCTGTTGTTCTTTCCTAATTTAAGCAGCTTAAACTCTTTTACTTCGTTCAAGTTGCCTTCTAAGTTCTTATTCACATGATTAAAATCGGTTATCCCTTCGATTATGGTCCCTTCGAGGTCTTTTTCCGAATGGAATTCCTTTTTCACGTCCATTACTTTCGTGATATAGACGTCTTCGTCGCCGAAAAACGTTGGGTCATACCAAGCAGGTGCCTCGCTTTTAATGCCATGCTCGTTTTTTGTTATTTCCTTTTTGATAGACCTGAGCTGGGGGTCATCAGCACATTGCTTGGAGGGGTCTTTCGCCTTCGAATCAAAGAAAACTACATCTTCGTCGTCGTTACCGTAACTCATTTTTCCGTTTTTCGTTTCTTCTTCTCGAATAGCTGGAGCTGAAGTTTCTTCTTTCACGCAAAGGAACTCTGGCTCGGGATAGGAAGAAGCTTTCATAAGCTCACATAGCTTCTGGGAGCTATGATGAGAAGAATATTCTGATAGCTGGTTGGGTGAGACTCCTCCTTCGGAGTCTCTGTATTCCATGTCGCTTCCATTATCGTCCTCGTGAATCAATTCCATGGGCTCTTGAGGAAGAGGTTCTGTTTCAGTTTGATCGTGTCTGGTGGTTGGAGTTTGTTGTTGCGAAGGGTGGAGTACTATGAAGGGAGCTGGGTCTAAGTACTGCTTTTTCTGAAGACATGTGCTGATCCATTCACAGTCAACGTAAACGAAGTTGGGAAACTTTTTAGGGTAAGCTGGGTGTACCTGTTGTTTCAGATAATCCCATTTCATCTTCTCGCTTATTATGACAAACACGCGCTTTCCTGGAGGTACTTCCCATGCGAAAAAGACCAAGTCGATAACTTCTGCTTTATGTTTAATGCAGGAGCTTTTCAAGATTTCGACACGTTTTTTTGTGAGCTGCACTCCGTATGGGATAAAAACAAATACGAGACCTTCAAATAATGGAAGGGAGGCATCGTTGGCTTTTGTTAAGGGAGGTTTTGAAGTGAGCAAAGGTAGCTTCTTTTTGTTAGGAGCCTTGTTGGGATGCTCCTGTGGGAGGTCGTTGGCGGCATTCTCAATATCCATGCTATTGTTAAATACTCAAAAAAGAAAGGGACTTAAGGTTATTCTTGACCTCTGATCTAGTGGTATATAAACTTTTATTTGGTTTATCAGGGTCGTAAGTTTGAATGTAAGGTGAACTATTATAAAAAAATGGGTTAACGCTTAGTCAGTAATTATTAGTTCTTTTTGGATGACTACATTAGGTGGACAAAATTGGAAACTCTGAATTTTGAAATTTTGAGCAGGGCAATACCTACCTGAGTAATTTTTGTCTCAGCAACTTGAATGACTTAGACGGAAATATTTGCACTACAGCCGTTTCTTAAGAGATTAGAAATATTCTGAATTTAAACGTGACCGATTTTTATCATTAAAATTTATGACATAATAAATTCACATGTAAGAAATGCAACTCGTTTCTAAAGAATCCAATTCGCCGAAAATTTTCATATGTGATCAAAATCGTTTTTAATGATGACTCAGGATAATCCCATGATAATAATCAGAATTCTCTCGGGATCTCTTTTTTAATATGCACAATGCAAAACAATTAGCTTCATACCTTTCTGCCACGAATTTCACCCTAAATCATATGGAAAATACATCGCCATTAGCACTAAACCAAATTACTTACCAATTGAATGATTTAAATGCAAAATTCTAGAGGAAATCAACACTATTTACAACTATACACAAAGTAGCAGCAGCAACAACAATTTTATTTCGATCTAACCTAAATCCCTCTCCTCGGGACTTTTGTATTCAAGTCCAAGAAACCGGAATATTTCTTCCTCAGTATAACAGGGGACGCTCTTACCTTGCCACACACTCTCATTATTCACTCTATTAGCCGGAAACAACCCATGATCACTCAGCGCATAACCCTTGTTCCTCGCGAAATGCCTCATGCTCCGATTAAAGTTCTTCGACCCCGTAAAATAAAGCACAGCAAACGCAAAATGCTCCCTTGGATATATCTTGATGTCTAATCTTCTATGGATACCTACTTCCGGGATCATGCACCACCCCATATACGTCTCACTATCGTGACTCCCTATATTCGGCATCTTTAAATGATCAGTAATAAGATCTCCTTCCAGACTTTTAATTAATTTATACAAGAACCCATGAAAATTTTTTCCGTCTTTTCTCGTCATCAGCAAATCAACATCTCCCGATGACGCCTTCCCTCTTCGATACGACCCGCAGGGAATCATCTCATAAACCCCTTTGATATCACTTAACTCATCGATTTTTTGCTGCACGCGCTTTACGATCTCTTCCACTTCAGCCCTAGGAATCCTCTTTTGAAAATCCTCAAAGTATTTCACTCCTAAAGCCTGATCCTTATTTAGCACTTCTGGATGTTGTTTGAGGTCTTCCAGCGTCCTGAAGCCCATTTTATACCATTTCTGAGCAGTATCAGTTCCGACTCCCCAGATATTCGTGAATAAGGTCAGAGCTTTTTGCTGTTCGTCATTTTCTATGAGCCTAGCCTGGCGCAGAGAGCCTGTTTTGATGATTTCCAATATTTTTTTCTTAGTTTTTTCGCCGATATAAGGAAGTTGTTTTAGATCTTCCTCAGACTCTATTTTCTTAGGGTACGTCTTTAACGACGCGATTGCTTTATTATAAGCGATCGTCCTTCCTTTATCTTGTAAGTTGCTGTAGGCTTTTAACACATTCTCGAGCTCTGAGATGATATGAGCGTTTGGATTCTCTTTATTAGCTCCATGAGCACAAGGGAATTTTTCCCTCTTTAAGTTCCATTTCAAATCACGGCTTCGTTGGCCAGGATTAAGGAGTCGAAGCTCTTTGACTTCAGATAAGTTTCCTTCGAGGTTCTTGTTGACGTGGCTGAAATCCTCAATGCCTTCGAGAATAGTCCCTTCAAGATCTTTTTCTGAGAGGAATTCTTTTTTCACGTCTATTGCTTTGCTGACAAAGACGTCTTCATCGCCGAAAAACGTTGGGTCGTAGCCAGCGTAGCCAGAGAGTTCGCGTTTGGTTCCTCCTTCAGCTTTTATATTCTCTGTTTTGACTGCATTGAGCTGAGAAGATGACTGAGGTTTATCAGCAGCCCGTTTGTAAGAGTCTTCCGATTTTGGTTCCATGAAAATTACTTCATCTTCATCATGAATTTTTCCCTTTGTGTCTTTTATCTCTTCTGCTTTAGTAGCAGTCGAAATGAGCATTTCTTCTTTAACACGAATATCTTCAGGTTCTCTCTTTACAGGTTCCTTCGGTTTTGATACGGTCGCTTTCTTTTCATAAGAAAAGTCGTACAGGTCTCTCGAAGCTTTCATTAAAGCAAACATTTTCTCAGAAAGCTCATTCGTAAATTTTGTTGGCTGCTGGGGGTTAGTTGAGCTCTTCTCTTCCTCCATATGGTCTACATCTCCCTCACTCTTAGCTGTAGCCTCACTTTCATCAATCATACTATCGCTCTCCTCCACTTTCAAATCGCTTTCTCTTAATATAGCATCACTTTCATGAACCATTTCAGTGGTCTTAAGGACAGAATCACTAGTATCTTGATGATGTAATTCCCTTGCTTCAGGATGAAATATTTCCTTTTCAAGCGGTTGCTGCTCAATGAATTGCGTCAATTGAGAAGGATGAGGAATTATGAATGGAGTTGGGTCTAAATACTGCTTTTTCTGAAGACACATGCTGATCCAGTCGCAGTCAACGAAAACAAAATCGGGAATTCGGCTTATATAATTAGAATGCACTTGCTTTTGCAGATAATCCCATTTCATCTCTTTGCTTATTATTATGAACGTAAGCTTCCCTGGAAGCAATTCCCATGTGAAAAATACCAAGTCGATTACTTCCGCTTTTTGTTTAAGGCAAATATTCTTGAGGATCTCAATACGTTTTTTCGAAAGCTCTATTCCATATGGAATAAACACAAATAGATGACCTGAAAATAAGGAGGTAGATCCGTTAGCTGCTTTAGTCTGAGCTTTTGGTGTCGTGAGGACGCGAAATTTCTTTGGGGTTGGAGTTTTACTGGATTTTTCCTGGAGAATCTGATCGCTTCCTTCACTTTCGATGTCCATGTTGCTTCTTTATTGTGAATTAAACGGAAAAGTGTGTCAGGTGACTCCTGGTCTGAGTGCTGTGCTTTTTTGTTGATCAATTGAATCAAATTGGAAGCAGAGAGTTCTTTTTTCATAATAGAGTTTAACGCTTCGATTTTTTTATTTTCTTGTTCTTTTCGATATCGAAACTCACGAAAGTCCAAAATTTGATCGATCAATCAAAGAATAAAACATGGCTTGTTTGGTTAATTTTAGGAGAGGGGATAGCTCAGAGTGTAAATCATCATGTCATTATTGAGCAATTAACTTCAACTTTTGTCATTGCTGTTCCAGAGCATTGTGTTTAATTGAACAACTTTTGCAGAAATATGTGACAATGCATTTGAATTTTATAATAGCTACGATAGTGCTGTATTAGAACAGCGTCTTGAATTCAATTCGAAAGTCTTATTTCATTGACGGTTTAGGAGTATTTCTCTTATCGGTAAAAGAAGTGTAGAATTCATTATTATCACTATGTTCTGAATTCTTTTAAAAAATATGTTTAGTTCTTTAACATTAGCTTCTTCTAACTCGTGCCACTACTATGTTCAGTCTAATTATGAAATAAAAATGCATTATAGTTAATAAGTCTAAACATTTTGGTCCAAAGAAGCCATCAATATATAAATCCACCAACAACTATCTACATATCATAAAATAATTATTCTATTCGCTCCTTCTAATCCTAACCTAAATCTCTCTCCTCAGGTGGTTTGTATTCCAGCCCCAGCGCTTTAAATACATCTTCTTCAGTGAAACACACAACACCCTTTCCTTTCCAAACATTCTCATTATTCACTATGTTCGTCGGAACCAGTGTATGGTCACTCAGTGTATAACCTTTATTCCTCGCAAACAGCCTCATGCTCCGATTAAAATTCTTCGACCCCGTGAAATAAAGCACAGCAAAAGCAAACTGCTCTCTTGGATACATTTTGATGTCTATTCTTCTATGTATCCCAACCTCCTTCAGCATACACCATCCCATGTACATCTCACTTCCATAATGACCCACGCTTGGCATCGTTAGATGATCCGTAATCAGCTCGTCCTCCAAACTTTTAATTAATTTATACACAAACCCTTGCGTGCTCCCACCGTCCTTTCTCATCATAAGCAAATCGACATCTCCTGATGACGCCTTGCCTCTCCGATACGACCCACAAGGGATCATTTCGTAAATGCCTTTGATATCGCTCAATTCTTCGACTTTTTGCCGCACTCGCTTCACAATCTCTTCCACTTCAGCTCTCGGAATTCGCTTTTGAAAATCCTCAAAGTACTTCACTCCTAAAGCCTGGTCTTTATTTAATACTTCTGGATGTCTTTTCAAGTCCTCTAACGTCCTGAAGCCCATATTGTACCATTTTTTCGCAGTACCCGTCCCGGTTCCCCAGATATTGGAGAATAGAGTCAGTGTCTTGTGCTGCACGTCGTTCTCGACGACCCTCGCCTGACGCAAAGAGCCTGTCTTTAGGATCTCGCGGATCTTCTGCTTGGTCTTTTCGCCAAGATCAGGTATCTGATTTAGATCCTCCTCAGTTTCTATCTTCTTATGATAGCACTTGATCGAAGCGATCGCTTTGTTGTACCCAATGATTCTTCCTCTGTCCTGCAAGTTACTATAAGACTTCAAGACATTCTCGAGCTCTGAGATAATCAAAGCATTTGGATTCTCTTTATTAGACCCGATAAAACAAGTGAATTTCTCCTTCTTGGAGTTCCAAAGCGAATCGCGACCTCGCTGGCCGGGGTTAAGAATCTTTGGCTCTTTCACCTCAGTGAAGATGCCTTCGAGACTTTTATTCACGTGACTAAAGTCCTTGATTCCTTCGATTATGGTTCCTTCGAGGTCTTTCTCTGAACGGAACTCCTTCCTTAAATCTATCGCTTTGCTCACATGAACATCTTCGTCACCGAAAAACATCGGGTCAAACCCAGCGGGTTCGCTCTTCAGAGCTCTTTCATCTTTTATATCCTCCTTTTTCAATGAGCTGGGCTGAGGATTATCAGCGGGAAGCGGGTTGGTAAAGTTTATAGGTTTTGGTTCCAAAAAAATGAGTTCTTCATCATAATAATTCTTCCTCCAATTTTTGGTGTCCTCTTCCTTTGCAACTGGGACTGGCTGCTCTTCTTCTACTACAACGGAAGCGATTTCAGGCGCAGGTTTGGTTTCCTTTAACTTTGACTCGGCTACTTTCTTCTCATAGGAGTAGTCAAACAGTTCCTTCGAAGCCTTCATTAACGCAAACATTTTTTGAGAAAGCAAGTTTGTAAATTTGGCTGGGAGCCGGACAAGCGCGACCCCTTCAGGCTCTAAATACTCCATGGTGATTTCATCGATTATGCGATTGCTTTGAGGAGCTAACTCCTTCGTTTCTTGAGGAAGCGGCTCTTTTTTAGGTTCCACCACTGCAGCGAGCTTGGAAGGATGTACCACGGTGTAAGGAGTTGGGTCAATATTCTGTTTTTTCTGAAAGGACATGCTAATCCACTCGCAGTCAACGAAATTAAAATCGGAAATCCTGTTAACATAGTTGAAACGTACGAGTTTTTCCAAATGATCCCACTTCATCTCCTTGTTTATGATGATAAAGACCCGTTTTCCTTTTATTTCTTCCCATGTGAAAAAATCTAAGTCAATTACTTCCACTTTTTGTTTAATGCACAGGTTTCTGAGAATTTCAATGCGTTTTTTCGTTAGCTGCACACCATAAGGAACAAATACGAACACGTGGTCTTCAAAGAGAGGAAGATCGGCAGTTTTTTTTTGAGCTGATCTGGCTGTAAGCAGGGGAAGCCTCTTTTTGTTTGTGTTCTTGTTGGGATTTTCTTGAGGAGGGTCGGTCCCTTCGTTTTCAATATCCATTTTTTGGTTTATTTATGAAAAATCAAACGCAAAAGGTCTTTGGACGAGTGCGAAACTTTGCGCCTTGAGATCTGTGTATGTATATATATACTTTTATTTTGAGTTGTGAATTCATCGATTAGATAGCACTGTGAACTATTATAAAAAATGGCCTTAGCTCTTAGGTTTTAATTATTTGCTTCTTTCGATAGCAAATAAGAATAAGATTCAGTAATTTGAAAAATCAATACGTTTAAGAGAGTGAGAAATAGTCTATGAATGAACTTGGATGAATTGAACATGGGACTTTTAGAGATGGAGTGTTCTGTCCATCAGGGTTTTGTGAAACAGAGGCAGCGCCGAATCGAAGCGATCGCGAGTCATTTCGAGTTTACTTTGAATGCTCTACCATGTGCATAGCATGGTTTGTTCGGAAATCGTTCGAAGTTCATAATTTTCAAGGAAGATGAGAGAATTTGTTGCCAATGCATTTCTTCGCTTAATTAAGTTTGCATCAGAGTTCAAGATTTTGGTTTTGAAAAGTCTCAGGTATTATGTATTCAAGTTCATTAGAGACACCTACCTACCTGTGTTCCTTAATATTTCATAAATACAATAATTGAAATTTTGAAGAGATATAGCTCCTTTTATCTTTCGAACCATCTTATTAGAATTGCAAAGAATAGACGCTTCATTTTCAGCCATTTTCGCTTCAATTTTCTGCTTATATGCTCAGTTTCACCAATAAATCCTGTATAAGTACCATTTAATCGGTATTTTAGATCTCGTCTTTCCAATATTTTATGTATGGGTAAATGGCAGAATTTTGACCCGTAAAAAATTTAATTCATCATTTCTACCAGATGAGAACATTAATTTTGACAGTGTATTTATGGCACTTCTACCCAAAATAAAACTATTTCCAGGAAACTCTACAGTAGAGAAAAATCGCCGGTAGCGTAGAATTTTAATGAATATTTCAGAACGAGCAGGCTAAAAAAGGAATATTTAATGGCTGTCTAAAAAAAAAAATACAACATAATTGTGATAGCAGAAATGTCACATTGTTCTCGGTAGACCTCTCTGATTTGTTTGTCCATGAAAGAAAAGAAACAGGTTCGAATTACTCAATGGCAACAAGTGAACCCTCAAAGGAAAATAGATTATTCCTTTAAATTCTATTTCTCAGAGTATCTGGGACACCATTTGAGGTTTCTCTCGGATTAACCTCGGATAGTCCCTGTTATTTGCGACCCATAGCTCTTTAAGTAATCATTACCAATGTGGCCGGTCTCTCCATATTTTCTCTATTTTCAGCAGTTTTTAGTTGCTCGCATCAGCACTTTTAAATAAATTCACAAAGTAAGTGCTAATTAGATGAATGCTAAACTCAATTCCATTCAAATGAGTAGCTTCAACGAGCGCTTAGTGGAAAATAATCGTTTACAAGCTATAATTTCCAAAGCATATATGAACAACAAGAAGAGATGTTGAGACGGCATCTAACTTGGTCCTCACATAAATTAAAATCATTCTCAAGAAGTTGAGTATCACAACGCCTGCTACTATACCTCACAAACCCGTGAATCAGCAGAGTTGTCTTGCTGGAACCCCTTTCCTTGACCTAAACGAGTTGCAAAAATGAACTTGTTGAATTTAATTCAAGGATACACATCTGATCCTCAGATCGAACTGACTATTTTTTCAAATAATTTTTAGTGGTTTTATCATTGGTAGCCTTTTCAGGCTCGAACCACTGCGCTGACCAATCTGCTCAATCTGCACATTTTTTGCCGTTAAATTTTTATATAAAATCATTTCGATTAAAGTAGCAGAGCGTGAAACTTTCAAATTTCAGAAAATTTCCAGGAATAAATCAGTGTTCACGAAATTTACGGTGTTTACTGCTCAATAATTCGAAAATAAAAATTAAACACTGAAGATATTATCAGATTACTGTTTAAAAATCTTTGATTATTTTTGCTTTGCACTGCGCAGCAGTGCTGAAGTGATTATAAAATGTTCTTCCGTCGTTTTTATTATAATTAAAATTCTTTGCACCTATCGCATGAGTTCAATGGAAAACAACCTCGCTATCAATGAGACTTTACAAGTCTTACCCATTACAACACAGCATTTCGGAGTAATGAATGGCATAATGGAGTGCGATTCTCGATTTTTTATCGAAGAGACTGAAACCGAAGTTGAAGAAGTCCAAATCCTCAGTTTAAACAATCATCAGATCGGAAGTCTTGGTGCTGCTGCATTGACAAGCAGCGTTACTTGGACTCGGCTGACCCAATTGCACTTGATTTCGAATAACATTGGGGACGAAGGAGCAACGCTGCTCGCCCAGAACCGCACCTGGATCAGCCTCGAGATGCTTTTCCTCGCTGATAACAACATCGGGCCTGTCGGTGCCGCTAAGTTAAGCATGAACACTAGCTGGGAAAATCTTACAATCCTTTCATTATCGCATAATAAGCTCGGTGATGAAGGAGTTGAAAAACTCGCTGAAAACGCCAGCTGGAAAAACCTTCAAACCCTAGAGCTCGTCGCCAATGAGATCGGAGCTATCGGAGCTGCAAAACTCGCTCAAAACGAGACCTGGACCCAACTTAAAGAGTTGGACCTCGCCCAAAACCAAATCGGAGAGGCAGGAGCTCTGGAACTTGCGAAAAATGAGTCCTGGAAGGGCTTAGAAATGTTGAATCTTTCAGCAAATAGAATCACAGATATTGCTGCTGGTTGCTTAGCAACAAATGAGACTTGGACTAAATTAAAATTCCTGAACCTCCAGCAGAATGTGATCCAAGACGCAGGACTCATAGCAATTGCCACCAATAACATTTGGTCACAGTTGAAAGTTCTGTACCTGTCGATGAATCTAGTGGGAGATGAAGGAGTTGGTTACATGGCAGCGAACAATTGCTGGAAGGAACTTGAGGAATTAGATCTCTCCTATAATAATATCGGAGATGCTGGTATTGAGAAACTGGCAGAAAATGTAAATTGGGCCAAGTTGAATGTGCTTACGTTGACTGGGAACAGCATTGAAGCACAAGGAGTCGTTCATTTGGCGAAAAATACGAGCTGGCTCAATTTGGAAGTCCTTGAATTAGCCGACGTGGTGGTAAACGATGAGACTGTTTTAAATTTAGTTTCGAATAAAAATTGGCAGAAGCTGGAGTTTATCGAGCTGTGTGAAGATGGGCTTGCTGATTCTACACAGGATCTGCTGTATGGTCTCAGGAATTAAATTCTTCTTCGAAAAGTAGAGCAGCTTTGATAGTTTAGAATATTGCAATTTTCCAATTCTTTCTATCTTACTATGCTCATCTTTTCTGATAATGTAACTCTGTACAATATGCATGACAACCCTGTTTTTCTATTATTTTGTCAATTCAAAAAAGAAAATTTTTTCTATTTGATTGCTCTTTGTTGGCATTACATGCCTTGTAATCATCTAAACCCTTAGATGGCAATAATAAACTCTTTTAGTCATGATAGGAGCTTGAGTTTTCCAGTAGTTAGTCTTTGTGATCTTCATAAAATGAACAGCTCGATATTATCGCCAGTGCACGGTAATGATATCAGCACATTCCGCAAATCAAAGATCAGCTAATAAATCACTGAAATTTTGAGAAATCTGCAGTTTCCATTCTGTGTTCCAGAAATTTAAAAATTCTTTGATCACATCGGATTTTTATGAAAATTTATAATTTTTTTTAAAGTGGTATGATTGAATTCTTTCAGGTACTTTGCCTAAATTATTCTCTCAATACGATAATTAAAGCTATAAAATCCAGAAAGTATTGCTGCATTAACATCTCATAAAAGATTGCTCTGCAAAACACGATTTTTCTTGATTGTTACGGAAACGGAGAGTGGCTATTGAGTGTCTTTTCACTTCAATCTATAGCAATGGAATATAATAGTTTAGCCCAAGATGATTTGAAAAAATAATTGGATTTTAGAGGAAAGTCGGCTCGTCTTCTAATTTAATTTCTTGCATATAATACAACCAGCGACGGTATTATTAGTGTCCTAGATCCTATATGAAAAATCCTCACCGAAGATTTGCCGGCAATTTTTTATTAATTAAGAAAAAACAGCAGTCGATGGTCAACATAACCTACCCCTCAATTCATTTTTCAACACACCCACTTGCTTAATTAATTTAAGGTCTGATGAGACTTTTACAATTGTACTCAAGACAGTTCCAATTAGATTTGTCCTGCGGTAATGCTGGCATCGTTCTTTCAAGTAGCAAGCATTGCGTTTGATGTCAGAGAGCACATCCTTTATCAGCTTCTCTAAATCAGGTGACTCCAAGGTTTGCAATAGATAGCAGTTGTAATGTTGTCGATTTTTCAGTTGCATAGGTGATTTTGTTGCTAAATCACAAAGTCTTCTATTAAAACCATGGAAGGGCGGGTAGTACAGAGTTTGGAGCAGAGCTTTGATTAAGAGAATATTAGCTGCGCTTGGAGGTTTTCGAAAGAGGTCAAATGTGCATTGAGTGTTTGGCTCGTATAGGTTTGGATGTCTGTTTTCAAAACTGTTTCCTACAGACATGAGTCTCCGTCATCAGAAACCAATCTAAGACTTTCGTAACGTCTTTGAGTCCTGAAGGGATGAGAGAAGGCTGAATATCGGTTTTAAACTTTATACAATTAAAAGATAATTGGGTTTATGAAATACTATTTCAAAGGCGAATCAAAGATATGAATATAAACAATTGAGTAGTTAATGATGTGAAGATCCAGTAAGAGAACGAATCAAAGATCTCTGCGTAGTTTATCCTGGCTAATGAAGCTTCAGCTGCTTGGTAGTTTCATTTTAGATGCGCAGCCTGACAATATCAGTTCTTGCTCGAAACTTCATGATTTATCCAAGGCCTCAGAAAACCGTATGGAGTAGCATATGAACAGAGAAAATTTAAGAAGAATAATGTTCAATAAGAAGCATTGAATTTTTCAAGAGTGCTCCTTTGGAATCTCTTATATTCAAAGAGAATAGCAGCTATTTGAATAGAAATAAATAAATCACAACAATACGGTATCACAAAAAATGTGTATCCATGCCAGAGAGAATATTAAGATTCTTTGAAAGAATGAATAAAAAAAAGTATTAGCTGGCTCGTGCTTTGCTACCCTCTGTTCTGTGAGATGTGCTTCCTGAACCTGCTTAGGTGTTTGCTCATTGTTGATAAATGTTCAGAAAAGAGTCCATTTTGGTTTTTTCGAAAGTACATATTAATACAAGAGCTTTTCAAAATTCCATAGATTTTCCCTCTCTCTCTAAGCCAGGAAAGAAGCGAGTCGTTAACATTTGAGGTTTTTAATATTGTTAAAGAAATAGTTCACTGTTGTGAAAATTTGCAACTCTCAATTTCTAATGCCTTAGAAATGCTCTGCTTGGTTGTATATAGGAAACTATTCCCCTCGCCGCTCATTTTACAACGAATTTATGCTTGCTTTTCTTTGTTGTAATATAAATAAACAACTTATTTTCATGATTAAGGCTTTTTTTTTCTATCAGTGGCATGAGTTTTACTAAAGTTCTTCAAGAACTTTGAAGTTCGGCAATTTTTTCCACTCATCGGATGCATGACAAATTTGCTCTATTAAACCCACAGACTTCCTGAGCTTGCTTCCACAAAGAATCAATATCAACAAAATCAGCTTGTAAAATTAGAGAAAGAGCAAACGAAAATAGTGTTGTGTCATATTCAACTTCTAAATCCCACTTCAGCATCTCTTTAGAATGATTCATAGTACACATACGGTATCAAGCGCAATCTCAATTAACGGTATTATCAAATTTGCTAAGGACTACTTACGGTATGAAAATGTTTTAGGTGGTAGTCTATTTAACTGAAAAACAATAATAATCAGCAAATTTCATCCAGAAGGCCCTTAACTATATATTATCGAAATCGTTACCATGCCTGTTTACAACCAAGCTGACTCAAAGCCAGAACACCTCTTCAAAATTGTGGTCCTTGGAGGAGCTGGAGTCGGAAAATCCAGCATGCTCGAGCAATACGTTGACGGCGTATTTCGGGGACAACAAATGTGCACAATAGGAGTCGATTTTAAGATCAAAAGATTGGAAATTGAAGGGAAAGGTGTCAAACTCCAGATGTGGGATACCGCAGGCCAAGAAAGATTTAGAACAATTACTGCAGCCTATTACAGAAAGGCTCATGGAGCTGCGATCATCTACGATGTCACCAGCAGGGAAAGCTTCGAGGAAATCGAGAAATGGGTTTCTTGCATAAGGCAGGAGGCGAGAGAGTCTAAATTGGTTTTGCTTGGTAACAAAGCAGAAATGGAAGATAAAAGGGTTGTCAGCTATGACGAAGGGTATCAAGTTGCTTCGAGCCTTGGCTTGAATTTTTATGAAGTGTCTGCGAAGACTGGACTAGGAGTGGCTGACGGATTTTATGATTTAGCTAGTCAGATGCTAAAGGCGAAAGAGGAGCAGGCATTAGCGGAGCCGGTAATTAAACCTGAGAATGATCAGCTCAAGCCACAACAGGTTAGTAAGGACAAGGGCCCCTGCTGCTAATATAAGGTTAATGCATAGGACTACTTCAAGGTTTGTTTCTGAAAATTCGTAATTTTTCATAACAATTCCGATGGAATATCGGTTTTATAACGATGAGAAGTGATTTTTACTTTGTTTCGTTATGTTCTGGAAAACCCAGGACGCAAGCCATAAATTTGTAAAGAAATTTTTTTCACAGAGAGATCGTTAAAAATGAAAAAATCCTCACAAGAAAATAAACTAAGTTTCACTTTAAGGAATTCAAATTTCCTTATAAAAGGGTTAATTATATGTTGGCAGTCCGCATTTTAGTTGTGTTTTCTCGGGTAATAAGCTCATATTATTAAAACAAACACGCACGCTCGCTACGAGATATTGTTCAATAAAAACGAAGCTTCAAGAAACAACTTTTTATAGATGTCTGAGATTGCTTAACAAATTGTTTAACTTGCATTGAGAACTCCTTCATGATATGAGAAAATAATACGATATATAAGGTCCGAAGACACTGATCAGAATCATCAAACCAAATCAAGAGTATTAAATTAAATACTTAAGTTCAAAACCATCCAAGACCACCTTTTATTGCCTCTTAAAATGAACAACAGCTACGACCTCGAGCAAGGACTATTAAACAAATTTCCTCAGGACGTAAAAACAACTTTCTGGCCATCGAAATTACCTTCACATCAATTTAGACGGAGAACATTTTAGTCACAGTAGATGATCGAGAATCAAAGCAGCCAGAAACTATCACCAATTCGATTGTAGAGCACCAAAACAATAGTGCAATGGTATGAACTCCAGTTTCCTTCTTGAAAATCTATGTACTAACCCAAATTAGACCCAGAAACTGCCTCAAAAAGACATGAATCTCAAACCAGGAAGGACATTTGACTGCCAGATCTGCTTCCAGTCCGTACACATCGTCCAAAAGATGCCATTGCCTTGCGATCATGATTTCTGCAGAGCCTGCTTCGAAAGCTTCGTCCGTCAAATGATTCAAGAGAAAAGAGTAAAAAAATCCATTGTTTCATAATTCTTACATTATCAGATCCGAAAACTCATGTGTCCTTATGACGGCTGTGACAACGAGATCACTGAGGATTTCATCAATGGTCTCTCTAAAGAATTAGGCCAAGCCTACCTCTACGCCAAGCAATTTATTTCACCGAATTTGCGAAGATGTGTCGGCAAGGACTGCGACAAATTTTTAGAAGGGTCAACGGAAAATCCTCATTTAATCTGTGAATGCGGAGGTGAGGTTTGCTTTAATTGCGGGGCTGAATGGCATCCAAATTATACATGCGAGCAGGTAAACGATCCAAACCATACCCTACAGCTTGTTCAAACGAAATCTTTAGTTCCTCGAGGAAGAATTGAAAAACGATCCCCAAAAGGAAAACGTCAAACTTTGCCCGCAATGTAAAATAAGAGTGATGAAAATCGAAGGATGTGATCATATCACCTGTTAGTAAAGAAAAAGCTAAAATTTTTTGCCATTAACCGTTCAAAGTGTATGTAAATCAGAATGGTGCTGGATATGTCTCGTAAGCAAACAGGAAGGACACGCTCCCACATGCAAACATCATGTTGAGCAAGTTGGTAAGAATAGGTTCTCTTGAAAACAGCTTTAATATCGTAAATTAGCGGAAGCAATACTAGGAGAAAGAAGGCAACAGGGAGCATGCAAGTGCATTCTGTTCTTTATCCTTCAAATAGTGATGGGAACGGTGATGTGTGCGTTGCTGCCTTTCGCGATTGTGCTATATTGTCTTGGGTGGCCTGCATTCCTATACTGTTTCGAGAAAATTGAACATGGCAGCAGACCAAATGTTTGCCTCTTCATATTACTCTTCTTTTTGGGCATGCTTAGTGTTCCTTTAATAGCCTTGGCAATACCACTGGCGGTGGTCTTTTTGATCATAGCTGGTATAGTTGGTTTAGGAGCACTTGCAATGCATTTTTGTAAACTTCCTGCAATTGGGTTTTGAATGAAATGAAGTGCTGAAGATAGAGGTTTCTTTGCATTTAAAGTCTTTCATAATCTTTATTTTATGGTTTCATATTGGCTTTTTGATTCGAGAGATCATTTAAAAACAAATTAATTGGTGTTTGAATTCAACTTTTTGAAAGTCATCTTTTGGAAGGTTTCCCAGGCATGTTGAATATGATTCATAAGGAATGATTTTTTGATTTTGGAAAGAAATGTCTTTTGACGATTTTAATGCATGACAGTGACTGAATTTATATTAATGCCTAGTCTTGATTTGCTAGACCTTACTGATCGAGTATGTGAAAAAGGTTGAGCTCGAAAAACATCACTGAAAGGAATCAAATTAGCTATATATATATTTATTTGAAACTGCGCAAATTTTTTTCGTTTCCTCCGTAGATCTGTATTTAAGCAAGTGCTCCCGCCTCTAATTAGAATACGGACCTAAGTATTATCGAGTCAATAGGAGAAGGATCTGGAGTGCGCCTATGCCTTGAGATTTCAGAATCATTTTCATTAGGTAATTTTAGAAGTTGAATATAAAATACACAATTGAGAAAATTTTCAAACATCCAACTGCCTCTGAAATTTCCATTTCTACAAAGTTAGGAATGCCATTTTGTGGTTACTTTTTTTATTTTAACTAAACACGATACGAAGAGAGAAAACGATTTTATGAAACTTCAGACTCTTCACACTACATCAAACAAAAATTTGTGTTTTTAGTAGGTTTTTCTTATTCAAGTGACCTAAACAAGCTTGAATAAAAGAGTTATTTCAAGAAATCTTTGAGAAATTCTCATATATGCCAATAATTTCCCTAAGATACTCTAGGCAGAGAGGGATAATTCAAAAAGTCCGCTTGAAATGCTGTTATATCTCTTTTACTGTCGCTCGTTTTCGACTTTCGAGGAATAGCTTTAAAAGAGATGGACTAAGTTTCAACAATTATGCCTCTGAATAAAAAATTTGCTCAGAGTTAGCAATATCTCAGTTCACGTGACAAATTAAGACTTCAGAAAGTTACGGAGTTGAGGTTATTGAAAAGTTGATTGATTACTAAATTAAGGAATAAAATTTATTCATTCTCAAATCAACAAAACAATCAACAGAAGATAAGAAAAATGCTTCCAACATACAATGAAAAAGCGGATTCATTCAATCTCGTCGACGAGGAATCAAAGCAATTGCAAGTTGAAACGCTTGGAGGCTCTCTAGAGAAATCATTAACAATTCTTGGTATTCTATTTTTCGTCGTAATCTGCCATGGACCCTTTTGAAATAGAAAACATCCCTTCACAGCCGAAGCTACTCGCCTGGTCCTCATGGATGGATAATAAGATTAATATTGCTGAACTCGAAACGAAGCAAGAATTTACTAATTTCGATGGAGCGAAACTCAACAAGACTGATGGTATATTTCAGCTTCTCCATTTCTGATTCAAAATTCAATCACAATATATTAAGTGTACAGCTGGACTCACGTGAAAGAGATTGCCAATCCGGGACTTCTTGTTTCTGTTCACCACAACGAGTACAAATCCGCTAATCTAGAAGTGTTCGATGTTTCACGAAAAGGGCAAACTAAGAAAATATATTCATTCGAGGAAGTCTCTGGAAGTGGGATTTTCATTAATTAACTAATTAAATCTATATCATATTTTCTCCTTTCTAGTAACTGGTAATGGAGATGTGGCATATAACCCACGAAGGAGGTTTCTTGGAGCAATGTGTGTGAGAGGGAAGATAGCTTACCAGCTATACAGTTTTGACACATGGAAGTCCGATTGTATTGTAAAACTCATCCGAAAATCGAGATGGCACGCCCAATATAGTACTAGAAAATGTAGTTTACTAATAAATTTATTTCTCACTGTCGACTCATTTTTATATATTTATATCTAGACAACTATATCACCAGTCTTGATTTCAATCCTAATGGGGAGACTGTAGCAACCATTGACAAGTATGGGGTGTGCTTAATATCTGATTTGAGCACCAATAGTTATCACTTCCACTTGAAAATGGAGATGAAAAACGAAGATGGTAAGTGAAGATTTTTCAATCTCTATAATTTTCAACTTTCTTATTCGGCCATGATCAGGCATATCTCTTCTTAAATAATTTCTTGACAGAATCTTAAAATTCTCTTTCCTTTTAATAATTGCTTTTTAGATTTTGTAGGACGCTGTAGGTGGAGCACTAATCCTGATGAACCATTATTATTTGTCAAGTATGATGAGAAACACCTCAATATCCTAGATGTTGAGAAGAAAGATCTCATTTTGAAGAGTCCGGTTAGAGTTGATTCAAGAGGTAAACCAGCAGATTTTGATTTTTATTCTTCTTCCTCAAATTGGAAAAAGAAGATTAACTGTATAATTTTCAATTTCGAACTTGTGTATTTTGGATGATTCCTGTTTGATTTGATATTCATATCTTTTAGGCATGGCTTACTGGATTGATGTATGTCAGAGCAATGGTACTCTGTTGGCTGCAGCTAGTGAGGATAAGAAGGTGAGAATATTTGACAAACGAATGTCACAGGTTGTCCAAACTTTTGATGACATTCACACAAGTACTATTTTTTGTTTAATAAATGATTTCTGACTTCTAATTGTTATCCGTTAGATCAAATCAATTGTGTGAGGTGGAGTCCAAGCGGTGATATGCTCGCGACTGCTTCATATGACAAAACGGCAGCACTCTTGGACTTCAAGACTGGAAAAAAGCTTTATACTGGAAAAACCTCAGACGGAAGTAAATTTACACTTGTGTGTGATTAATAAAGCTAACCCGATTTCTTCTTAGATCCTGCTATGTCTGTGTGCTTTATTTGAGAAAGAATCAGAGTCAAGAATCACATGGGGAGAAAGTAGCCACAAGAAGAAACAATTTGGGAGAATTATCATGAATCACAATGAATAACAATTTTAGAACTAAATATTACAGCGATAATATTCTAGTCTTCATTATTTTCTGCATATCGTGATGCATTCGTCCAATCTGAAAACGAAATGAATAATAAAGGAGCAAATAAAAATTCATACCAAAAGCATCAGCATGAGTTCATTATTATTTTGCTTACAAGAATTCAATTATAAGGGAACTTTAACTAATAAGGGCCCGTCAATCCAGTGGATCATAAAAAAAATGTAAAGGTATTTAAGTTTTAGATTCGAAGATTCGTCCATGTCTCTGATTCGAACACGAACAGACCCCTAACTATATCTCAATTTTTCTGCTTAACTACCCCCGAACAAGTCATAAAAAACGATTTATCTTTGCGTGTCCTTTTAAACACTTCACTTGGGTTCTCAATGTGAAAAAATATAAAAGTGTGAGTCGCATTCTCACAAATACAAAATTAATTAAAATTTCGAAACGAAACCGAAAACAACCTGATGAGTTGTTTATATTGAAAAATCGCACGAAAAATTATTCAAATTTGTACAAGTCTCAATTGTTTTGGCCTCTGAGTGCTTCAAACAGCGCTCCTATCTCCAAAGACGAAAACTCCTTTCCTTTCATAAACTCATGAGCTAAAATGGACATAATTGATGGTCTTTGGTCTGGATTCGGATCAAACATTTCCCACATCAGCTTCTTGAAACTCTCTGGAAACTCAGCATTGTTGCCAAATTTAACACTTATCTGTCTGTGAAACTTCCAGAATTGTTCAAATTCGCCTTGTCTCCTCAAGTTATATACTCTGTCTTTTTGATCAGCCTGAGAAAACGGCATATGACCTACTACCATAAGGAAAAGAATCATGCCAGCAGCGAATAAATCAGCTTGCTTTGCAGAATATGACTTGCCCTCGTGAATCTCCGGAGCAAAATATATTGACGTTCCGATTGGTGTTGTGAAGACGTTTCCGTTATCTATACCCGCATAGCCAAAGTCAGCTAATTTAAGGTTGAAATCCCTATCAATGAGGAGATTTTCCGCTTTGATATCTCTATGGACGATATCTCTTTTGTGCAGATATTGCAAAGCACTGATTATTTGTTTGAAATAAGTGCGAGCTAATTCTACAGGGAAATAAGTCAGCTCCTTCAGCAAGTCAAAGAGCTCTCCTTGCTGAGCGTATTCCAAAATAATAACTCCAACGTCATTGGATCTGCGGTCAGAGCCACTGGATTTAAGGAGCGTATAGTGATCCTTTATTTCAATGACGTTTGGATGCTTTATTCCTCTCAGCAATCTAGCTTCGTTATTCATTGCAATGGAGAGCCAATTGCGGCTCCGGTCGTCCAGATCGAACACTTTGATAGCGACTTTCTCGCTGCTTTTCTCATCAGAAGCCAAATATACTCTAAAATGTTTGAGTTCAAGGAAATCTATAAAGAATGTTGTGTTACCTGGAAGACGCACCTTCTCCAATCTCTTTGATAGCGTTCCATTTCCCATATTCTGCGAAATTATTTTCAATGTTTAGGACGTTCATTTTAGATTTTATGAGTCTGACTTTTTGGGATTTGTTATTATAATTTCGTAATTCTCAGGACATTAAATAGGAAGAATTTGTTTTTCTTATTGTTCGAGAGAAAAGGAAGTTCTTCGTCATGTTCTTAAGGATCACAATATTCAATCTCAGTAAATGGGTAGATTCTCTCTTTTGTTAATTTAATCCGATTTCTGGGATATATTATTCTGAAAATTGAATTAGGAACTTTCGAAGGGACTACAATCAATTAATTCTTTACTGATGGGAACAAAAAATGAAATCATTGCGTATTATTATGACGGCAATACGCCAGTAAAAACTAAATTTTTGGGAAATTTCGAAATTCATCGCTCTTTTATGCATTAGAACCATCCGTAGTCTAGATTCACGGAAGGTCGCTTGGAGTACTAAAATATATAAGCAATTGGCGTGGCAATCTTTATTGAATTTACAAATAGTATGCTCTAGATCCTAAAAAAAATATTCACGGCTTTTGAAAAATACGTAAACGACATCGCTGCCGTATATTCCGACAAAATATCCGAAAAATCTAAGAATCTTCGAATTTTAATTCAAGGCAAAAGGCTATATTTCTTAAAATAGTAAATTTGAATCGGACAAATTGAATATTCCAAGGGGTGGCTGTCTCTTTAATTAAAATTCTTTTCGAAAAAAGCTTCCGCTCAGGTTGTATTTCTTTATCTATCTATCATAAAGTATTTTCTGAAAAATCTGCCAAGTGTGTATTTCGAAATTTTCTCACTGAACCTCTTTTCAAAACTACTTTTCTTGAAAATGGCTTCTATTTTATGCTATCTGGATCACATATAGTTGACTCATTGCTAATGCCGTGATTGTAAGGAGCCATGTACAGGAATAGTTCCATGAACCATTCTTTAAGTAAAGCAGCGAAGCGTGGCTTGGATTTTGACTGAGTCTACTGAACTATATCGTAGACTCAAATAAGACGAACATGAACTCATAGCAGGCTTGAATTACAAAAAGGAGTCGGTTTCTGTATAAAATAAGCCAATAAATGAAAATGCTCTTTTGTTAAAAAAATAGAACAGTTAAGAATGATCTAATAAATTAAAGTGCTTGAATGAAGAAAAGAAAAGTAATGAAACCTGAATATTCTAACTGGCAAATCTTATGCTACGAACAATTATTCCTCTTTCTAATGAGTAAAGATTTCCGGTAATTATTCCAAATTGGAAGGTCCAAAAGTCGTTTTCTCCTTTCCAAATCGAGGCTAAAATGTGCGATTGTATGTCCTGGCCAACATTATTAGAAATACTACTTTCTCAACTAATTATCACTTAGACATGATGCAAAGGTTTTTCAAAATCAATTATTGAAGAGTCACAGCTTGGTGACTAATATTTGCGTTTTATAATTATAGAGTTAGAGGATACAACCACAATTGGGATGAGAATTTGAATTTTTCATAGCAAAAGCATGTAGTTATAATTATTGAGATATGAACTCGTCATATTAGAAAGATGAAATGGTTCTATACTCCACACTGAGTATTGTCTTGTTTCTTCAGAATATACAAAATACTCTTATTATCAACAATCATATCAATCGGCAAGATCGCAAAAACGAGGCGACAATCTAAATATTGGCGTGTTATTCTTCGATTGAAAGGTCTCCAGATAAAGAAGAGTAGACTGGACATCTGCAGAATTCCAACGATCATAAAAATCGTCAGATTCCATTGAAGTTTAGACATTATCGCGGATAAATTCGCGCCTGCAATTTCCATATTAAGAACGACCGTGTTATCAATTTCGATTGATATAGCTGTTCGATCACCAACCAGCGAAGATTGACTAATAGCGAACGCTGTTTCGAACGTTGGGGTAGTCGTAAACTTTGTGTAGATCGATACAATATACTCATATAACTTTTGAAAAGTTGCTGCGAAGCCTAACTCAGCCGCATTATTGAATGACGTGTGACACGCTTTATAATTCGGATAAGTGATCATATCATCGCAAACAAGGATTCCGCTAATGTTATGATACCTCTCCTTCAATGTATCGGTCGCTTCACTGTTGGACAACAGAGTATCTTTCACGCTTTGCATCATTCCTACGATAGCTGTGTTTATTTCCTTATATCGGTTCATCACGCGATCCAGAATCGTGGTATCATTCAAAGCTGCTGGATTATCGTATTGATTATAATGCGACATCATCAAGCCCAGAGCATATCCTGGGTAATGAACTGCGCTAGAGAGCAAATCAATATTTTTGATGAAAGGGATCGTGAGGCTTGTCTTATGCTTGAAATAGATATTGGCTATGGCGTAGTAGCTGAGAATATAAGTCATTGGGACCAGCATGCAAATCAAAATCGAAAGCAATGGAGTTTGAATCGTTTTTGCAATTTTCCTTTTGATCGTAGTACTTTGCTTTCCCGCTGAACTCGATTTTTTCTTCGCCTGATCAGGTATCAAAGCCTGTATTTCCACACATCGGTCTTGCAGTCTGACTCCAAAGCAGGCTTCGTAGTCAGCATGAAGCCGTTTTAGATTGGAATCAATTAGTCCTGTTGGAATCGTCAGAAGCTGCTTCATCAAATCAAATTTCCTTTTTTCGATTGCTTTGATCACCAGAACGAAAACGAGAACAATATACAACGTAACCGCGACTCCAATAATCAAAACCATGTCAAACAAATCCATAATAGAGTCATATTGCAAATAGAAGTCAGAGAATAAGGTCACTCTCATTCGCTCATAGGTATTGATCAAGGAATCTGAATGTTGCCGAAGCCAACTAGTTTCAGATAAATTTGCAGTGAGGTCAGTGAACTTCGTCCGACTGAGTTTCCAAGCGACTCCCATGAATAACTTTGATGCGTCGTATATGGATACCGGCGTTGGTGTCTCTTCCATTCCTTGTCTGGTAATGCTGATATCGTAGTCCGACCACTTGAAGTTTGGAGAGATGCTAAGAACATTGAAATCGACCATCTCTTCGTTGTAGGTCTCCGTAAACCTCTGGATTTTCTGCTGGAAATTAGCTGCTAGTGTCACCGCAAGCGAGGGACCCATGGAGGGTGGGTATAAACCTCTATTCACTCCTACAGAAAGCTCCGTGGTACCGGAAATAGACTTGACAACGGACGTAAGATACGAAGGGAATGGCGCCACAGTTGCAAACTTCGAAAAACGGTCGTACCCTTGGCTTAAGACGACCGAGCTGGCAATAGCTAGAATTACAAGCCCCAGAACAGATATATGTCCCATAACATTCACGGCCATTAGGAAATAAGGGACATCTAGTTTACTGATGAGCTGCTTCATCCTTCTTCGTCGATTACTCAGTCTGGATGATGTGCCCAGAGAAGAATCTCTCTCGAAGCGCTCTTCATTTCTGTTTGCTACAATTCTATGTGTTGTTTTGGATGAAATTTCTCCAGGGTTAAGTCCCCATTCAAGGAGTTTTGCGTCGTTAGAAACAGAATTTTCTGATTTGTCGTCGGCTCCAGTGAGGTCAAGTGGAATGAGTTCACATGAGACAGGAGCGAGCTTGGTGAGTCCGTCATTCACAGGTAAGTTTTGTGCTGATAGCTGCTGGTCGTGGGAAATGAGAGGTAACCTTGTGCTTCCCATTGAACTTCTGTTGACTCGCTCCTGTACGTGGTTTATGGTTATCCTGCAGTAATTAATATTGAAGATTTCAAGCTCATCGAACGAGACAGCATATTTGGCAATCAACTTCGAATCAGCTTTGAGGATGTTGATAGGAGAAGTCTTTACATGGTTTCTAGGAGTGGCCTTTCCTGTGGTTTGTTTTTTAGGGCTCGTCATCAGCGACGCAACCTTTTCAAACTGAATCGTCCCATTAAATTCGAAACTTTTTGTTGTGTTTTTCGACAGAGCTGCCTCAAGGCCTGGAATCATCTCTTGTATCTTAAGCCCGTCCATCAACTTAGCAGGAAGCTCCTTCTGACTTGTATTTGTTATTTTCCTAATCGTCTCAAGCAAACCATCTGAAAATCCAGCTAATGCAAGATCTCTAGCATCACAAAGAACATAATTTGAAGTTTTTGTTGATGGATAGACGTAAAATACCACAGCCAGCTCGCTTTGGAATAAGAGATCAACAGAAAGGAACGCTTTGGCCTCACAGATGCTTCCACCAGCTTGCGATAGCCAAACCTTACACCAGAAATCCCTCCGATGTGTTGAACTTGGCTCAACAAATTCCATTACAACCTCTCTGAGTCTCTGCACAAAAAAATTCGGAAAGATATCTTCGAGATTAAGCTTTGAGAAGGCTACATTTGGCGAAATGCCCAAAACTTTATGCGTATTGCTTGAGCAAGCGACTCCCTGGCCCACCCTCTTCTGATCGAGAGAAAAGGCCATGTAAAACAAGCTCGCATCCGCATCGATGTTGGCGAATACCTTTCGGTCAGGACACATACTCTCGTTTTCATAGAAATTTCTTGATCTTATCAGCGCTTCCTGAAACATCGTGATTTCAAACTCTACAGATTGCTCATAAAGGAAAGTCTTGATGTATTCATAAAGGTTGAGCGTTCCCAAATGAATGCAGTCTTCCTTTATTTGCCGTCTGATCTCGTTTAAGATCTTGTCCGCGTCACGAGAGAAATTCAAAGCCAAGGACTTAATCGCGGAAAGATCGCAGGCAGGTTCAGCTAGTTTATAAAACAGTTGAGCACGGCTTGTCACTAAGTTTTCTGTCTTTTTCAAGAGGTTGTCGTAGGTGTTATGGATTTTCAAGATCTCGTCCAATGACACTTCAGATCTGAATTCGCTATGAAAATTATCTTGTAAGACTTCAAGAGTGACATGTTCGGCTGTAGATAAGGAACCATTTAAAGCTTTTTTCGTTTCGCAGATACAAATCATGGCTTTCATTGGGTTTTGGCATGCAACTGCAAGGAATTGGATCTGGGACAGTCGAATTTGATATGAATCGGTGCCGGTTGTGTTGACTATGATAGAAGCATATTGCTCCTCGATAAATTTGAGCACCTTGGGCTTTAAGTATGTTTTCAGAGGATATTCAGAAGTTTCAATGGGCATATCACTGTTGAAAATATCTTCGCTCAAGGAGTTTTCGAGGATCGGTTGCATTATTCGAATCATTTCATAATTCGGTTTCCTTAGAGCCGTGAAGTGTAAGTAAAGACACTTCAGCGCCAGGTCTTTGATGTTTCTTTTAGAGGAATTTTTCTTGAGGTTTTTGTATAATAACTCCATTAGCATCGTTTTGCCATTGACAAAAATCTTCGCGATAAAGCCAATTACCAGTAAACTTGGCAAGCCTCTTGAGATGGTGAATTGGGCTAGAACGTTAACGACGAGAGTATAAAAAGAGGCAAAATGCATCAAAATGTGAAGTCTTTGGCATTTTTGCTCGACGAACTGAGGAAGAATGAGTGATTTTGAGACCTTCAACAGAGTTATAATCAAATAAATGATCGAGAAAGCAATCGTAGAGGCCTGGCTGAAGGAGCCGTTAACTTGCAATCTCATCATGAAGACAGCAATGAGCAGAATCACGAGATTGAACCCTTCTTCTACCCCGCTAGTGTTGGAATAAGCCGGCTTCGAATATGGCAGAGCTACCTTGAATCTGGCCCGGAATACATTATACCCGCAGGCCAAGACAAGTATAGCACAGGCCAACAACCGAGACTCAAGAGGGCGATCCTTTACTATGTTGTTTGCTGCGACAATTAAAGCCGGAATCAAGAGCACGTGTTTTTGGATCATAAACACAATTGTATTAGCCTTCTGAGCTCTTTCGCTTATGGTGCGCTTCTTGATATATTTGAAGATCCAGATGGTCTCAAGTAGCACTATGAGACCGAATATAACCGTAAAGATAATTAAATTGGTTAGCGACTTCAATCCAAAGATTCCAAGAAGTCTAGTGAGAGAAATAACTCTCAATATGGGAGAATCAAAAGGGGAAGTAGTGGTCGAATTATCGACAAATACGCTTGCGTATTGAAGTTCATATAAGATCAGAAACCCCAGTCCTGCTTTCTCCGTGATTACGGAAGGTCTTTTAGAAAGGTAAAACCTATAGACCAGCTTGTTATATTCTCGAAGGTGTTGGAGCATTGAGTTTTGCTTTGGTATTGTCTTAGGCTTAAAAAGTTTATAAAGTCGCTGAAAGCGTCGTGTATTTAAATAGTAAAACACCCTAACGATAAGTCCATATATAGGTTAGTTGAGATTCTTGCTTGTATGAAAAAACTTCGAACACTGAAGGTTTCTATACATGAATGAATTAATAACCAAACACGCAAATTCTTCTTTTAATAATTTCTCAAATCGTTATAGACAACAAACTATTGAAACCTTCAAAATTCATTAACAAATTGTATTCTAAATATTTATTTTGGATTTTATTTGAAGATCGAGAAGAAAATGCGATTCACTTTCGACTTATTTAATTAATTTAGAAAATCCATCGTAAGGCATTCTTCCGTTGATTTAATTCGCTTAATACCTACCGTAAGTTGATAATTAAATAGAAGGATTTAAAAATTTCCCGGAAACTTCTTTCAAGGTCGTAGTCTTCATTAGAAAGCCTCCAATTTTGCACGTATTTCTTTTGATTATAGCATTCCTGTGCTGAGCTTGATGACGAGTTAGATTCATCATTTAGAGGCTATGGAAATATTCTTGGTTAAGAGATTTTTCTTGTTGAATTAGCGGCTTCTATGTTGAGTATAAATTATCAAGTCGGACGGTGGTCTTCTGCTGGTAACAACCGCAATAAATTAAAAAATCATCAGTGCAGTGTAGAGAAATTGGATTATTATTATTGAATACTTTATTAAACTAGATAAATTTGCAAAAACCCTCATTACTGAAAAAAATCTCTCAAATAAAAAGAAAATACCTCAATTAAAGTTGAAAAATACATATTTTGAAAGTCAGCAGAAAAAGCATCCTTTTGAAACAAAATCTGTGTTTTGAGCGTCATAGTCAATGAAATGTTCAAAGTAAACGATAGCATGAGAGAGCGAAATGAAATTCCAAGATTTTTGAAAGCGTTTCGAATGTGATTTTAATTTATTAACAATTGAGATTTATATCTCGTTCATTCTTTCCAAATCCACAACTTCGGGGTTGATTCAATCGATAGAGTGGGTTTTAAATTCTTGGATATCAAGCACACATTTCTTTATTAGATTATGCTACTTTAGAGCAGTTTCACTGGTGATTAACTATTAACTGCCTTCATGCTTTCATTCCATTGTGGATCAAATTGAAAATAGGGAGGCTTAGTGTTAGTGAGTGAATTTTGTTACTGTTAAGAGAGAATTGAGGAGATTATTCGATTCGCAGTAGCCTTCTCTAATTATTCTAACAGTGAAGAGATTGCTAGGTTCTCTGAGAACTAATTCCAACAAACAATTATCAGAACCTAGGAATGCGAGAGAATCTATAAAGAGCAGGGTTTGGACTTGAGAAATTTATAGCACAGCCATTTCTGGTAATAAAATCATATCTTTTCCTTTTGAAATGATCAATTGGAAAACGCTTAAGGAACTTGCCCAAGCATGAGAAGACACCGAAATTCTTGATAATAAGGAGAATTTGGAGTTGCATATAGAGATCATGTTCTCTTTGAACTAAAATTTTATGGATTTAACCGTTAACTACAGATAGATTACCATTAATGAAGTTTATTCATATCTCAAGCTTGCCATGATTCTTCTTTCCAAAGATCTCTGGCTTCTTCAGCTGTTAAGTTGGAGCTACTCATCATTGAAGGGGAAAAATTTTCGACATATATCAGACTTAACTTTCATGATTGTTGAATGGATTCCGACTCGGCCGCATTATGCTGACCAAGAGGCGATTTAATGCCTGAGCATTATTACTGATTGAGGAACAAGTTTCAACCTGACATTGCTTTTTTCTCTTTCTCAAAAAGCATATCTATTTGTTGAATCAGTTTTGATTTGGTTATCTCTTCGATTGATAAGGCTTATACTTAAATTTAGTTCAGAATTCAGAAACCAGGATTATTTTCGAAGCAACGAATTGTGCTACTATAAAGTGTAGATATATATTACAGTTGATCAAATAAATGAAATGTAACTAGTTAGGACTAATATGGAAGTTTTTGCCCTTCTCTGGTAACACATTCCATATATCTTCTATGTAATCCTTCAAAAAACGGCTGCAAACGATTCAATTTAGTCAGAATCTCCCAATTACTGAGCAAACTCGCTCTCAACTCCTTCTCGTTTGAAGGAGCATCACTCGCCACTCTCTCCTTCAATGCTGACCATAAATTTTCGATTATATTCAGGTCAGGTGATCTTTTAGGTAATTTGATTAGATTCAATTTCTGTTTCATCACCCATTCTTCATTCGCCTTATGCGATGGATGATTATCTTGAAGAAAATAGAATTCGCCCTCAGGATATATCTTTTTCATCTCTTCTTTATGACGTGTGATAACCTCTCTAAAGAGATCTCCATTCATGTTTTTTTCATAGATGTCTAAAGAGGTTGCTCCTCGTGCGGAAATGGCTCCCCAGCAATTTAATTTAGTGTTCTCTGTGGCGTTCTTCTTTCTAACTTTGTCAGTGCCAAATTGCCAGGTTTTGGTTTTGTGAGTTAGATTAAGCACGATACCCATCTCGTCAGAGAAAAATGTGCTATAAATTAATTTCCCATCTTCAGAAAGCATTTTCTTGCAGAAGTCCATCCTGGTCACTCTCTCTTGCTCTGCATATATGACCGTTTTATCAAACCCTTTATATTTGAAGCCGTTATGGGCTAAAATATCACTTATTGAAGTCTTTGAAATCCCAGATCGCGCTGCCAACTTTCTCAGAGAGGCTCCTTCGGGATTTTCGTTAACCATTTGGATAATCTTGCTTTGAATATCTTCAGTAATAATTTTCTTACGTCTATTTTTCTTTCTGTGGAATCTAATGTCTTCACCGTGCTTGGTCCTTGCTACCCAGTGATAAATAGTTGTTAACGATCGATTGATTATCTTCGCTATTTCTTGAGCATCTAACTGCGCGTCGAAATGAAGGACTAGGAATCTTGTTTTGTCATCAATGTTAAATTTTTCACACATGACCGAAGCTATGGTTTATTATGAAGCCAATTATTAAACTTCTTGCATAATGTCCTTCATAAATGGTTCTAATTTTTCGAGCTTAATTTCAGCTATATGAGCCATCAAACAAAATCTCCTATCTTTCTCACAAATTTACATTTCGATTAAATTTTGGCGCAGTTTTCTTCAAATAAAACTTCTCTTCTACTAAATTTTGTTGATTAAAGCTGAAGCTTAGTTCAATGGAAGCGAAAATGAAAATACGATTACAAATCTACCCTTATAGCACAGAAAATAGATTAATTCAAGTTGGAAGATAATCTTCTGCAAACCCATATATTTATATATTCAGACATAAGCTCATTCTTCCTTCACTAAACATTTCATACATCTCCTCTGAAGTCTTTCAAAAAATTGATGCAGTCTGTCCACTTTCGTTAGTATCTCCCAATTCCGCAATAAACTCGCTCTCATCTCTTCCTCACTCGCCGGAGCATCACCTGCGACCCTCTCCTTCAATGCAATCCATAAATACTCGATTATATTCAAATCCGGAGACCGTTTAGGCAATCTAATAAGGTTCACTTTCTGCTCATTAATTATCCAATCCTCATTCATTCGATGCGTCGGATGATTATCTTGCAGTAGATAGAACTCGCCGTCAGGATATAAATTCTCCATTTCTTCCTTATGCCTCTCAATGACTTGTCGAAAGAAATCTCCTTTCATCCCTTTTTTATAAATCTCTATTGAAGTAGCTCCTTGTGCTGATATCGCACCCCAACAGCACAGTTTAATATTTTCAGCTACACTCTTCTTTCGCATCTTTTCAGCAGCAGGTTGCCAGGCTCTGGTTTTATGTGCGTTGAGTTCAATGCCCATTTCATCTGAGAAAAAAGTTCGGTAGATAAGTCTGCCTTCATCAGAGAGCATCTTTTTGCAAAAAGCCGCTCGATTCATTATTTCCTCTTCGTCGTATATGATGCGCTGATCAAACCCTTTATAGCGGAACCCTTTTTTAGCAAGAACGTGCCCGATTGAAGTTTTTGAAACTCCAATTCGTGCTGCTATGTTTCTTAGAGATGCGCCTTCAGGATTTTCGCTGACTAATTGAATGATTTTGTTTTGGGTGTCTTCAGAGATGATGTTAGTGGTTCTGTGTTTCTTCTTGTGTAGCCTGATGTCTTCACAGTTCTTGGTTCTGGCCTCCCAATTGTATATGGTCGTCAGAGATCGGTTGATAGCCTTTGAGATTTCTTGGGCGCCCATGTGAGCGTCGAAGTGAAGAACGAGAAATCTTGTTTTGTCATCAATTTCGTATCTTTCGCACATTAGGTAACCCCTACAATAATATTATAATAAGTACGAGTATGGTTTACGTTAGTATGGGAGATCTCCAATTTTTCGAGCTTAGTCAGAGTAACTTGAATCTGCATATTATTTTCATTTGTAATAAATAAAATGTGAGAAATTGTAAAAGGAAATTTTTTTAGAAATTCCCATTCAATCGAGTAGATAGCAAGAGCTGCTACCAATGTACCATAGCAAGGATCGAAAGTATAAATTATTGCACGCCTTATTTATCGTTCCTTTATTTCATCATGACCGTTATGCTTCTAACTATTTTGATAACCTATATTATCGTGCTTTTGATCCTCCCGAGCGATATATTCCATAAAACTTTTTATATAATCCTTCAACAAACACCTGCAGCTGATTCTCAATGTTCGATGCCTAGCATTCACCATGGATGCGCTTTCAACTCAAAACGAATTTCACACCATGAAAGAAATCGAACTTGCTCAAGGAGATGAATTTCTGGAACAAGATTTATACGAGATTGTTTGATTTTGCTCGAACATATTAGTTTCGCAAAATATCGTTTTTTTATTTTAAGGGAAAAATTCAGAAATTTTCGTTGTTCCCTGTAGCCCTGAAAAATTTTTTCTATTTAGCCTCAAATGAAGTCTCCTTGTAAACGAATCTCGCTACTAAACGCTAGGTCAACAGACAAATAAAGGACTAGGCTTTAGTTTTCTTTTGGCTCGTTGATCACTTCACGCAAATTCCAAACAGACTGAATAAAATCTATTTTTTATTTAACTCAGTATCATTTTTAGCAAGAAAGAACCAGTATATATGATTTATGCACGATCGGTGCCATTCATAACGTAGCCAAAAGTTATGATTTTCTTGAGATTAGAGTATCTGAGAATTTTTACTTGCATTGATTCTTCTGTACCTTCACTAAATCTGAGAAGGGTTTAAAAATTAATTTCTGGAGTGAGGTTGGTTGACTTCAACTGCTGCACGAAAGCTGAGTGTAGGTTAGCGGGAAAGAAAACGGGTCAATATAGCAAAGAATGCCTGCTTATCTCTCAAATCAGTCTCGAAGAAATTCGCCTTAAATGAAATTTTAGCCCAAATTTCTGCCAGACTTTATATTAGTAATCATGTATGGCTCATTTCATAATTTAAATTATCTTGGCATGTTCCTTTTCCTCGCAAAAACAGAACAATCGACCTTATTTAGTGCCGAGGCGAAATATCGATTTCCAACGGTAAAACGGGTTGCTGAGATCATTACATTAGCCTTAACAGAAGTGTTTAGTACATTTTTGCAGGCAAGCATGGCAAATAAATTTAATTCTTGCAATAATCTAAGCTCTCAAAGCTACATTATCCCCAAGTTATTAAGTTCATATGCGAAATCAACTTCCTGCTTCTTAATAAAGAGTGCTATTTTTCAGAATTCTTGGTTCAGAGTTTATGAAGGCACTTAGTTCAGAATTTTTAGTTTTTAAAAAAAGAACTTAATCGAATTCGATACGTTCACGCTTTCCTATTTTCTGAAGAAATTTTAGAAATTTTCATTAATCCTTTCCGATCAGAAATGAAAAAGTTGTCTAAGCGAAAAGGTCTTTCTTGTTAAAATTTTTGCTACCAAGCGCCATTCATTTGTATTGATAAGAGATAAGCACATTTCCACGTTGAATAGCCTCATCTCCTCTTCACATATGAGACCACGAAATAAAAATCGACAACATGTCTGTCCATTCGATATTCTCGAGTTTTTCATCATTTCCATCAAAACCTAGCTCATAATCAAGGTAGTTTACTTCTTGCTTTTGAAGTATTACTCTCAATTTCTCTGTTGTTGATTAATATGTAGAGAGCTCCTTATCCGACAGCTTTTAATTAAAGATTTTCTAAATTCTTCCTAATCACGAAATTCATTAATGTTTTATTTCTGGTGCTATTATCACAGCTGAAGATCATCTATTAGCCGTCTCATTAGGAATTATCTCTACATCGTGAAGGCCTTATGCAAAAAACAAAAGAGCCGACGAAATGAGAAGCATTCAATATCTTTTACCAGTCTTGGATGAAATATTCTTAAAATAAATTTTAGAATTAGTCTTCAGTATCCTACATCAATTTTCATTTCAGTGATACTCAATTCAAACCACTAATTCTTTAATTTTGAAAGTCTACTCAAGCTAATTGCCCAGAAAAAACAAAAATTTCAAAATGTTTCAGCTCTGCAGACATGAATTTCTGGTTCCGTTTAACCCTGAGGGCATTCATTTAAATACCTCGACGACGATGAATAATTCATAATATTCAAAAACATACTAAGTCATTGCTTTCAAATGAACAACTCAAACTTAGAATTCTTGGAATACTTGAACTCTGGGGCTACTAACAACTTTTCTCAAATAATTGAAGAAACAGAGGGAAAGTCTCATCTGGAGCAACTCGATGATACTACAGACAGTGAACTTGCTAATAAGTTTACCCTTTCCGAATCAAAGGGTGAACCTCACCTAAAACCCATAGAGAAAACAGCACCAGGGCTATTAAGACCATCCAAGAAGATTTCAAAACTGATAAGACGGGATTTTATCCAACGGGATAATGCTGAGAAACTAGAACCGTTCTTCACGAAATGGAAAGTTTTGAGAAAGTGTGATAAGGCTCTTAAAACCCAAGTCAAGCTTTGGTTCTCAAGCTTTAATGTGAGGTTGAATAAAACTTATCTTTACAGAGAGTTTTTTGGAGCTGCTCGAGTACATTTTCGGCTTGCGGTTAGAGACGATGGTAAAATAGACTTCAAGAAGCTACAGGAAGGGGATTGGAGGAAATTGTTTGTGAATTTAACTTCGTTCCTCATGGAAGAGGCTAGGAAATGCGAGGAAATGATCAAGCAAGGCAGGAAGAGTCAGGTCTATCCAGTGTGGATTGAGGACATAAATAAATTTAAAATTGAAAACTTTTCGGCTGACCAGCAGGAATCGGATCTCCCTCGCGCTATCGTGAAGCCAATGCACTCATTTTCATGAGCGTGGAACATTCAATGATTGGGAAGTGTCAGGAGTTGAAGTTTTACATTGCTAAATTGTTAAATAGAAATAAAGTTTGTCATAAATTCTCTCTCACTCTCTCGCATGTTTATACTCACAGAGGGAAATACTTTATATCGGTGATATGAAATAGATATACCCTGTTGAGGAAACTCATTTTGTGAAATAATGTTTATACTTTCAGTATTGTGTACAACGAGATCTTGTTTCGTATCATAGCGAACAAAATATTTCTTCCTAAAAATAAGAAAATCATCTTCAATATCGCCAACTCTAGCTATAAATAAACAATGTGTTCGAGACTTCCAAGTGATACAGAGCCTCTGTCGTATATTTGTCCTCAATATTCTTCAGTAGCTTTCCTACTCTACGTTTATTCTCAGAGAAAATCATTAATTTTCATATAACGATCAATGCCAAGCAGAATCTGCAAGGAAAGGTTTTCTTTCTTCAATACTTCAATATCAGAGCTAAAACAGTCGCAAAAAAAAACCCAACGATTTTCGAGCCTAATTTTTTCTAAAGTATTCCCAATTATGCTCAATTTCTATGATTTGGTCATCTATATAAAGACTCTACGACACCTTATAACATAAATAACGACATTATGGTTAATGTGAATTCATAAACCTCAAAATTACAAAATTCAACGCTAAAGAGCCTTCTCTTTCTCAATATAATTTAATTCCACTCAAAACTTTGAAAACTCCAACAAGCTTTCTGGCTTCTCCCGGTAGTGACGGACTCTGTTGGCCTTTTCCCAATAAACTTGCTGGATTTGACTATCCTCTGGGGAAAAACAGGAAAAACTTGTTTTAATTTAAGTTACTGAACTCTTGAGACAGCAAAAGCTTTCAAATTATTAAAACCTCAAACTCTAATTCCAGAGTTTATGAACCCTCTTTAAGATTCACTTTGATTTGTCAGCGATAGCAGATCCAAAATCTGAAAAGCAAAAGAAACCAAAACCTAACAGCAGCAAATGTTATCACTTGTTTTATCCATTCTTCTCTCTCTCAAAATCAAAAACGATCGTTATGCCCAGCAAATTTCCAACACAATGCAAGACCTCTAAGACCTCTCGAACCTCCTTCGAAAACAAGAGACATGTTAAATTTATCATTTGGGTTTCCTTTAATAGGTAACTTTTCGATCAATCAAAAATTCGATCTACTAACCAAAAATCGAATTACTAACCTAAATCTCAGCATAGCTGGCTTAATTTAAAGTTCAAGTTTACCAAATCGCATAATCGAATCGATTCCAATACACATACGTTTAACTCCAATTTGTTTCCAATCATTTTCTTTCTGGTTTCAGAACAAAAGTTGAGATCGAGAGTGCTCTTTAACTAGTAATAAGCCAAGTCTACTCTGTTTTTGAATGACTTAAAGGCATTCACGAAACTAAATAAAGCTAATTCAGAATTTAACTATGCAAATTTGATCCCAAGTATAAATTTAAAATTACCCTCTTTTAAAATGAGATTTCTTTCGCTTTGCATGATTCTTTTGATTGGAATCCATGGTTCCTATGCTACTCCCTGCTCAACCATTGATGACTGTGTGGATACAAATATGGCAAATTGCCTCAACACTGTTTGCGCACCTTGCACAGATTCGAGTCAATGTGCGCGTTTTAGTGCAAGGCCTGCTTGTAATATTGCGACTGGTCAGTGCGTTGAATGTGCTACTCATTCAGACTGCCCTTCTCCTTTAGCATCGCAATGTTCGACAACCAATAAATGCATATCTTGCATAGAAAATGGCCAGTGCGCACGTTTCACCTCAACGCCCGTATGCGAGACTTTAATTGGAAGTTGTGTGGAATGCGTAGTGAATTCGGACTGTATCTCAGTTGCATCATCAAGGTGCTCGACTAGTACAAATACTTGCAACCCTTGTACAGATTCTAGCCATTGCACACATTTAGCTTCCACAACACAGTGCAACTCAGGAGTGTGCGTCCAATGCCTTTCAAATTCAAATTGCCCTTCTCCTTTAGCGCCACGATGCTCAAGCAATACCTGCGGTCCATGTACTTCAAGTAGTCATTGTGCGCATCTCTCTTCAACACCTGTTTGCGGTGCATCAGGAATGTGTGTCGAATGCATTACTGACTCTGACTGTCCTACTTTAGCAGCAGCACGATGTTCGAGCAATACTTGCGTCGGATGCACAGCAAGTAGTCAATGCATGCACTTCCCTTCAGCACCTGTTTGCAAAGATCCTGGTGCAGTAGGAATGTGTGTCCAATGCGTTACTGGCTCAGACTGTCCTAATATAGCAGCAGCACAATGCTCATCCAGTAATACTTGTGTCTCATGCATAGAAGATAGTCAATGCGCGCACCTCCCTTCAACACCTGTTTGCAAGAATCCTGGTGCATCAGGAATGTGTGTCGAATGCGGTACTCATGCAGACTGCCCTACTGTAGCAGTAGCTCAATGTTCATCCAGTAATACTTGTGTTCCATGCACAGCAAGTAGCCACTGCTCTCGCTTCACTGCCACACCTATATGTAGCAGCTCCGTCGAAGGAATTTGTGTCGAATGCGTTACTCATGTAGACCGTCCTACTGTAGCAGTAGCTCAATGTTCATCCAGTAATACTTGTGTTCCATGTGCAGTTAATAATCATTGCACTCGTTTCTCTTTGACCCCATTCTGTAACACTGGGACTGGTGCATGCATTCAATGCGTCTTAGACAGTGATTGCAGTCCTCCTGCTTTGCTTTGTTCCAGCACTGGTATTTGCGTCACCTGTATAAGCAATGATAACTGCACGAATCCCAACGCTCCAATCTGCAATCCTACCGTAGGCAATTGTGTTCAGTGCCAAGCTGATTCAGATTGCTCCAATCCTTCGAAGGCAAGATGTTCATCAGGGTTTTGTGAACCGTGCTCGAGCTCAACTCAATGCGAACGCTTTGTAGACACACCAGTATGTAACAGTGGGGTCTGTATCCAATGTATTGTTGATGCTAACTGCCCTTCTTCCTCAGCTGCTCACTGTTCAGGAAGTAATACTTGCATCCCCTGCACAGCAGATAGTCAATGCGCTCATTTGACCTTAACACAAATTTGCAAGAATCCTGCTGCAGCAGGAATTTGTGTCCAGTGCCTTTCGGATTCAGATTGCTCTTCCCCCGCAGCAGCAAAGTGTTCTGCCAATACTTGTGTCCCTTGTACAGATTCGAGCCAATGCCTAAGCCATTTACCCTCCATGCCAATTTGCAAAAATCCGGGTTCAGAAGGAGAATGCGTTCAATGCGCTGCTGATGACGATTGCTCTTCTGCCTCAGCAGCTTATTGTTTAAACTCTCTTTGTATCCCATGCACCCAAAATAGTCAATGTGCGCATTTATCTTCAATGCCTGTTTGCAAGAATCCTAGTGCATCAGGAATGTGTGTCGAATGCGTTACTCATGCAGACTGTCCTACTGTAGCAGTAGCTCAATGTTCATCCAGTAATACTTGTGTTCCATGCGCAGCAAGTAACCACTGCTCACGCTTCAGTCTCACACCTGTATGTAATACCTTCGAAGGAACATGCGTCCAATGCATGGATAATTCGGACTGTCCTTCTACAGCAGCAGCGAGGTGCTCGAGCTTTGCTTGCGGACCATGTACATCAGATAGTGATTGCATTCGTTTCACTAATACACAATTTTGTAAAGTTGAAACTGGAGAATGTGTTCAATGCATCTCCAGCAATGATTGTCCTTCGAGAAGGGTTTGCTCCAGCGCTGGTCAATGCGTCACTTGTACAAGCTCAACAGATTGCTCACAACCTGTCCCAATCTGCAATACAACACTAGGGCAGTGCGTTCAGTGCGAAATTGACGCAGACTGCCCAACTTCTGAAGCTGCGCAGTGCTCAACAAGCAACTCTTGCATTGGCTGTACAGAAAGCAGCCACTGCTCACACTTAACTTCCACACCTATGTGCGCTGGTCCACCAGAATCAATGTGTGTACAATGTCTTACTCACTCTGACTGCTCTTCCGCTTCAGCAGCACAATGTTCTCTCACCCTCCACGCTTGCATCGCCTGTACCACTTCTAGTCAATGCGCTCATCTCTCTTTGACGCCCTTCTGTAATTCTACAAGTGGATCATGTGCCGAATGCCTTACTGATGAAGATTGTACCTCTGATTCTTCAAAAGCTCACTGTTCAAGAGACAGCAATACTTGTGTTACTTGCTATCAATACCAAAATTCCTGCTATGAAACTTGTCCAAATGGGACTTATACGAATGCGACAGATCATACTTGCCGTCAGAATATAACTTGTAAATCAGCAAATGATTGCAGAGACGACAAAGCTCACCCTGAATGTAATGGTGAAATATGTGTTGCGTGCTCGAATGATACAGAGTGCCAACAATGGTATACCGACATAGAGATGGGGTCATGGATGACCTGTAAAGTGACCTCTAAAAGCTGCGTTTCAATTCTTGCAACTGTTGATTCTATCACCCAATCAGTTGCTGCCGCTTCTGCCACTGTTGCCACTACAGCCGTCGTAGCAGTCACTAGTGTCGCTGCTGTCAGCACCTTCGCAAGTGGAAGCGGAGGTGCTTCTCAAGGTTTCATCACTCTGCGAATCACAAGAATGGCTGCACTTCTTCGATACGTCAACATTAATTTCCCCTACCAAGCAGAAAAAGTCTTCGAAACATTCTCAAGCTCTCAAAACTTTATTTCAAAACTCCTTATTGCTATGTTTGGCTCTGAGCAATACAACCAAACAAAAGTCGGTCTGCCCACCAGATTCACTAAATTTGGCGATTCTAATCTCTTTATCAAGAATGCCGGAATGACTCTACTAGTGAGCCTCGGAGTTGGGATCGCCATAGTACTTGTACGTATGTTGCTCCAAGTCGCACGCAAAAAAAGAAGCAAAACCTGGGTCGATCGCCTTCTGGGCATCCAAATTATACTTGAATGGAACTATATCTTGGGATGGATCATGGGGATATACCCAGACTTGATAGTCGGATTTGGACTTCAAATGCAAAATGGGCCAACTATAGATTTCTCTCTACTCACAGTCATCAGCTTGGTTGTTTGTGTGGTACTTGTTCCTTTTACCCTGCTGTTTCCTGTCATATGCTATGTCTTGATGCAAGCCAGAAGCCAAGATAAAGAAGAAAATATAATAACATCACTCGATACGAGTCTCTCATTGCGGATTTCAAAGAGAACAGTAACAACACCAAAGCATACCAAATGCTGAATCTTCTTCGAATTCAAGCCATTGTCTTTCCGCTCATCTTTTGGCAGCGTAATCCGTTGGCTCAGATTCTTTTCATGGTTGTGAGCTCTCTAGCAATCAACGCCTTTCAAATGATTAAGATCTCGTTTAAAAGCAGATTTACGAATTTTGTCGTCTTGGCAAATGAGCTTCTTCTCCTATTCAGCATGATAGGTATATTTTTGCAAATAGTCTTCAGTACTTCAGGGATAGAAGCCAGTAATCCGAACGTCTCGAATATAACTGGATGGATAATTGCTGGTGGATTGCTAGCCCTCATGGGATTTAATACGCTAGTTTCAGTACTGGGGTTGTTAAAACCCCTATGGTTGGCTATAAAGGGCGCTCTCAGTCGCAAAAAACCTCCACTTAAAACCAAATCTCCTTCTCGTTTATCGAAAAGAACCTCTAGACAGCATATTCCTTCCCAGCTTGCAGACACTTCTGTAGATTTATCACATATCAATCAAAGTCAAGCAACCAACTGTGGCATGGCATTGACTCAAAATTCTGGCTTGAAAGTTATACAAAAAATATCAGCAAGGAGATCAAGAAACATCATTTTGAAATAGCTTGTATGTTTCGGATTATTTGGGTATAATTTTTAGGTGAATTGTTATCCAGGAAAATACTTGAAAAGTATTTTTTATCAACGTTCATTTCCACAGTTTCTTTTAGATTTTATTTTATCTCTCTTTAAAATTCCTCAGAAATGTATCAATATTAAAGTCACGCTGATTGCTTAGAAAAAAAAAATTTAAAATAATGAAGGTAACTTTAAGATATGAGTGAGATTTTTAACACAAAGAAAATCAAGAGAATCGTTCTCAAGCACATATTTTTTATGACGTAAGTAATTATGCGAGTTTATCTGGTGTCGGAAAGTCGAAGTTTACATCAGTCCTTATAAATTACAGCTTTCGTAGTTGAGTTAGAACTTATTTTGTAAATTTTCGATCAGACAGCTTTTTTATGAATAGCTTGTTAATTGTTGCAAGCTCACATTATTAGGATTAGTGCGAAAAATATGTAAATAATGGAAGTTGCTTATGATATCATTGCTCGTAAAATTCGCTCCGAAATTGTTCTAAATGGAAAACCGAAGCACACGTTATACAGTTAAGCTAACTCAGTTCGCTTTCTTGATTAACAATTTTTTAAAAATGCATTACACTGATTCATTAATATTGTTTTATGCTTTCGATTCGATTAAAATCTCCTTAGAAAATTAAACCTAAGAGAAATTTAATGCAAGATTTAAAGTAAACTTACTACCAGGTGGTTCTCTCGAGATGCTGAAGGCTCTGAAATTGACCATTTTTTATCAATTTGAGCCATTTCTTCAGCATTTTACGAATTCTTATTTCAGAGAAGAAATAACAAAGCAAAATGGTCCCCCATAGAGCTTAGCAATTGCCAAAGCGAAAACCAATTAAATGATTACTTTTCATTTCATAATTAGAATCTGGAAAAATCATATATGAAATGGCCATTTCATACACAGAAAAACTCCTATTAATACTTTCTGACTGAACATTCTCATCACGTCCGATATTGTAAAAAAAAAATAGTAATTCTAATTCAGAAAGAATTTCATTTGATTCCAACACTAGTTAGTGAGATATTCTCAAATCTACCGGTTTTTCTTTACATCGTAGTCTATACATCTCTCAACATCTCAGAAAATGCTAAGCGATTTACTTTGATTTCCTGCTCATTTACTCTTCAATTTTTCCTTCGAGGTACGGACAGCTTAAAAATTTATTTCTATCTTCTTGTGTTCCATTAGAGAAAAGATAAACACTCTCAGCAAGAAACTGAGAAAGCCTCTGCTCAATCAGTTTAGAATTTAAGAGCATACCATTCAAGGATATCCTTTTTAAGTGAGAAACAAAATTCCTTTTACGCAGTCTTTGAAAACAAAAAGTTTGATTTCTCAAGTCTGTTATCTACCCTTCTATATATGATCACATAAACTTATATCAGCAATATTTATTAAATTTATAGTTTTCAGTTGACTTGATTTCTTAAGTTTTCTTAACATATAAGCCAAAAAAAGAAAAAATATATAAAAGAAATATTAAGGTTGATTCCTTCACGAAATTTTACTCTTATTCCTATAATAAGAAGCCTTGACTCTTTCTAATAAATTTTGTTTTGAATCTTTCACATTCTCCTCTTGAGTTTATAGAACCAAATCGTCAGCGTCGGTGTTTTCACCTGAGCGATTGAATTCCACCACTTTCTCAAGTCGTAGATATCTACAAAAACGCTCCACAGCAAACTTCATTTCATTAAAAAGTGGCATAGGCTTCCAGGTAAAGCGTTGCAGGGTTTCCTATTTTAAAATATTTCACATAGTGGTCAAAAATAATACGAAACTTTGCTTTTTGTCTCGAAAGATCTTGACTAATTATTTCAGATACTCCTCACTTGTACGCACGACAGAAGTAAAGAAGCAAGTAAATCAAACTCGTGGAGCGATTAAGCATTTCAATTTCGATCTTGAGGCAAATATTTTGAAAATCAATATTAATACTGATTTAACAAATTCAAACACAGCTCTTGAAATCAAAATCTGAAATAATCAATTCTTATCATCTGGGTTTTACGCAACATAGAGAGTGTTGTATGGGGATGAAGAAGTAAAGATTGCGTTTTCGCCTTGAAGCTTCGCTAGGAGGTTCTCCAACAAGGGCATTTGCTCGGATTAAGGCTGCAGCCATGGCTCTCTTTTTCTATTTTATGCTTTCGCGAATTTAGATTTAATCTTTTCTTCCAACTTCTTTAGAATCAGAGAAAGACGTTCACCAAGATACACTTCCGTCAAAAATCGAGACCAGAATCAGCAAGATCAAACCCAAAAAATATTAATTGCTCTAATGTTATCAGAATGTTAAAAAAAAA